>Ga0265294_10004667_pt1 | contig 17045 bp, 16 predicted proteins | sample MunlanPumphouse3_FD_192504 | JGI IMG/M metagenome (GOLD analysis project Ga0265294, IMG submission 192504) | Groundwater microbial communities from a municipal landfill in Southern Ontario, Canada - Pumphouse #3 | ecosystem: Environmental > Aquatic > Deep subsurface > Groundwater | place...
AGTAAATTTACAACTTTCCGCGTAATTTTGACCCATCCTGAGAATTCGCTATGATCACAAATATCCAGCAAAGCAGGTCTCTTCCAGTTCTGGCTGTTATCCCAGCCCGATGGGGTTCGTCCAGGTATCCGGGGAAACCCTTGGCCAGAATTAAGGGCATCCCAATGGTGATCATGGTGTATCAACGGGTGATCAAACATATTTCTGATGTGGTGATTGCCACTGATGATGAACGGATCGCCGAAGCCGCCTATCACTATGGTGCAGCTGTAATCATGACCGATGCTCATCACGCGACAGGCACCAGCCGTTGTGCAGAAGCAGCTCGTCTATTTGCTACCGAAAGAGAAACCCGGTTCGATTCAGTCATCAATATCCAGGGAGATGAACCTCTCATCGACCAGAAAGACTTGGAAACCCTGATCTTGTTGATCAACCAATCCGATGTTGAGATCGCTACATTGGTCAAACCAGAATCCAATCCGGAGGTGGTGAATAATAGCAATCGGGTTAAAGTAGTGATGGACAAAAATAACAATGCGCTCTATTTCAGCCGATTACCAATTCCTTTTGTCAGGAAACCTCTGCCGGAGAATTTCCAACCCATCTTTTATACTCACCGGGGGATTTACGCTTTTAAGGCGGATATTCTTAACAAGATTACCACACTGCCCGAAAGCCCGGCTGCCCGAGCCGAGTCATTGGAACAGCTAACCTGGATGGAGCATGGGTACCGGATTCGGTGCGGGATGAGTGATTCGGATGGTTTTGGGATAGACACCCCCAACGACTTAGAGGAGTTAATCCACTCAGGATTGCTCGGGTAACACCCCCGAGTTGAAGTGGTGCTCCTCTGCAGAGAAATCAAGAAACGGATAGCGATTGGAAAGTTCCCGAACTTTTTTCAGGTATTGGTCAAGAAAGAGCTGATGAGCAGGTGTCATAAAACCTTTTGATCGGTGCCCCATAGCTCGGCGGATTGCATCAATCTCCTGCATGATGACTCTTGATTTCCGGTCGATCGCGGCTTTTACAAACAGGTTCCACACGTACTCAACCCCTGCTGAGCCGGGATGAATCATATCATCCTCATAAAACCGATAATCCCGCAAATCATCCATAAAGATCTCATAAGAAGGGAAATAGATAATTCTAGAATTGTGTTCAACGAGGTTTCGAGCAGCAAGAATCAGTGTAGATTTACTTACCTGGTTATCAAAATTACCAAGACTCAGATACCGGACTGGACTGATATTCAACAGGATAGTCGTGGTTGGCTGGCGAACACAAAGCTTATCCAGTGCATCTCCAAGCTTCTGTGTAATCTCTTCGACACTTAGCATTCTGGAGGTGAATTGCGTGGCAGGAATCTGGTGGCAATTAGAGAAAAGTTGATCGGTTTCGCGGTGAAAATATGCTCTGGCGGATCCCAGAGTCAGGATCAGAAAATTTGCTGAACGGAGAAACCGAGCAGAATCCATCAGCCGGGCATTGATGCGATTCAAGCAAACAGTTTTATCGGGATGGCTGAATTTTCCGTGATGATCAGGAGAGTGCCAGAGATCGAGGTGATGGATTAGGTCGGACTCAGAATAAGCGGCAGGATCCAGCAGGGCATTGATTTGGCTGGCAATGGAAAGCGGATTATAGACGATGCCAAAGGGATTAAGGTCAGTAGTTAATTTATAGTTAGCCAAGCGATCACCGATATGCTCGGTAAAGCAGGAACCAATCAGCATCACTTGATCCTGATAGCTGATCTTGGGTTTCAAGGGTTCCGGAGTAATCTCGGTACGGAAGAGATCATGTTGTTGCTTATCATCCATTTTGTTGATCCTCCTCAGTGTTAAAGATATGTTTCAGATTTCGCTTCAGGCGATTCAATCCGGTTCTTTTCAGCGGGGTACCTGTAAAGATCTCATCAAACCGCTCTGGTGTCATTGACAGAAATTCACTGGCTGACAAGTTTGTCCGATTGGCATTTGGCATAAACTCCGGGATGGTAGAAATCGGAGGGTGACTATTCCACGGGCACACTTCCTGGCAGATGTCACAGCCAAAGATCCAATCGTTCCATGGTCTGGTTTCGGTATCAAAATCTGATTTATGCTCGATAGTCAGGTAAGAAATACAGCGGGTTGCTCTAAGTGGTCCATTTTTCTGTAAGGCTCCTGTTGGGCAGGCATCCACGCATCGTGTGCAGGTTCCGCAGCGATTTGGCATGGGGGGCAGATCACTTTCCAGTTCAATATCGACAATTAGTTCGGCCAGGAATACCCAGGATCCAAAGCGGGGGGTGATTAGGCAACCGTTTCTGCCGATCCAGCCAAGACAGGCCCTTTCAGCCCAGGCTTTCTCCAAGATCGGAGCAGAATCCGTAAAGAATCTACCCTTTACTGGGCCATAAGCTTCTTGGATGTGGTGGAGTAAATCCAGTCCTCTTTTTCGCAGAACATCATGATAATCATCGCCAAGGGCATAGCGGCTGATCCGCGGAGTGCCGGGATTGTGTTGGGGCTGGTTCTGATAGTAAGGGGCTGTCAGCGAAATGATTGTTTTAGCTTCTTCCAAGAGCATTCGCGGATCTGTCCTAACATCTTGATTACGATGCATATAAGTCATCTCTCCAGCCTCTCCACTTCTAAGCCAGGCAGTGAGATTAGTGGCTTGTAGGGGAAGAGGTTCGGCCGGGGAAAATCCGCAGGATGAAAAGCCCAGTTCGAGTGCTTTTTGTCGGATCCGAGCGGTTATAGAGTCTTGTGCAGGCAATTACAATAAACCAAGCTCCAGCTTGGCCTCGTCAGTCATCATGTCGCGGTTCCAGGGGGGATCAAAAGTCAGTTTGACATCTACTTTAGAAACACCAGTCACCATCCCAACATTCTCGTACACGTCGCGGATCAGGTCGTCAGCCATCGGGCAAGCAGGGGAAGTTAATGTCATGAGGATTTTCACCAGTCCATCTTTTTCAACATTAACCTCATAAACCAAGCCCAGATCATAGATATTAACCGGAATTTCAGGGTCATATACATTTCTGAGGGCTCTGACAATCTGGATTTCTACTTGTGCCATTGTTACTTGTTTTTAAGGTTCCAGGCCATTGCAAAGTATTTGATCTGCTTGATCATAGAGGCCAGCCCATTTGAGCGTGTTGGAGAGAGATGTTCTTTCAGGCCGATTTTTTCGATAAAGCTCAGATCGGCGTTGATGATCTCCTCCGGTGTATGCCCGGTAAAAACCCGGATCATTAGTGCTGCCAATCCTTTTGTGATGATGGCATCAGAATCGGCCGTATAGAATATTTTCCCATCCTTCAGATCGGCATTAATCCATACGCGTGATTGGCAGCCGCGGATGAGGTAGTTGTCGTTTCGCAGTGCCGGGTCGATCAGTGGAAGCTCCTTCCCCATTTCGATCAGATAGTTATACTTGTCCATCCACTCTTCCAAGGCAGAGAAATCCTCAACGATCTTTTGTGTTATTTCACTGATAGTCATTTGGTTAAGGATTAAGACAACATTGTATTAACCACGTCAAGGGCTTCAACCAATCGATCGATCTCTTCGGTGGTATTATAAAAGCAGAGGGAAGCTCTCACGGTACCATCGACACCGAGGCGGTCCATGAGAGGCATAGCGCAATGGGTACCGGTTCGCACGGCGATTCCCAATTTGTCGATGATCACCCCGGTATCGTAGGGATGGATCTGATTGAGTATAAAAGAGAAAACTGGAGCCTTGTGCCCTGTAGGCCCGAAGAGTTTGAGGCCATCAATCTGTTGCAGTGCGTTACTGGCGTAGGTAACGATATGCTTCTCATAGGATTCGATCTCTTTGATAGAAATAGACTTTAAGTATTCCAGCGCTGCAGCCAGTCCGATGATTCCGATAAAATTAGTAGTTCCGGCTTCGAATTTCAGTGGCAGTTCATTGTAGGTAGTTTTCTCAAAGGTGACTCGGTCGATCATATCACCACCGCCCTGCCACGGAGGCAAAGTTTCGAGCCATTTTTCTTTGCCGTAGAGCACACCTGTGCCTGTTGGTCCGTAAACCTTATGTCCGGAAAAGGCATAGAAGTCGCAGTCGATTTTCTGAACATCGACCGGACCGTGTTGGATAGCCTGGGCACCGTCAATCAGTACCGGGACTCCGTTACTATGGCTTATTTTGACGATCTCTTCAACCGGGTTAATTGTTCCCAGCACGTTGGAGACATGGGTAACTGCCACGATGCGGGTTCGTTTATTGAACAGTTGAGCGAACGCTTCCAGGTCGAGTTCTCCTTGATCGCTAATAGGTATCACCTTGATTGAGGCTCCTTTACGTTCGCACATCATTTGCCAGGGGACGATATTGGAATGGTGTTCGAGTGTTGAGAGAATCACCTCATCGCCTGGATGGATATAGGTCTCTCCGAAAGAGAAAGCCACCAGGTTAATGGAAGCAGTTGCACCGGAGGTGAAGATAATTTCGGAAGGTTTTGTAGCGTTAAGAAAGCGTTGGGTTGTAACTCTTGCCTCCTCGTATGATGCTGTAATCGTATCGCTTAGGAAATTAACAGAACGATGGATGGAGGCATTATGTTCACGGTGGAATTGGTTGATCACTTCAATCACTTGGACTGGCTTCTGGGTAGTAGCGCCATTATCGAAATAAATCAAGGGTTTACCGTAAACTTCCCGGCTTAAAACCGGAAAATCCTCTCGAATCTTACCTACCGGGAACTCACTCATGGTATTGAATCATTGACAATGAAGGGGGCAGTTGTTACAGCGCGACAGCTCACCCCGGAGGCGTTTATCTACCAGATCTGAAAGGCGTTCGCGGAGGGGTTCGGCCTCTACCTTTTTTATTATCTCATAGCCAAACGCTGACATAAGCAGCAAGCGGGCCTCACGGCGGGAAATTCCTCTGGATTGCAAATAAAAAATAGCTTGTTCATCCAGCTGGCCAACCGTGGCACCGTGGCTGCATTTCACATCATCCGCATAAATTTCAAGCTGAGGCTTGGCATTCATGCGGGCGTCATCAGTCATCAGGATGCTGTTATTAGCCTGATAAGCGATGGTCTTTTGGGCTCCCGGCCTCACCAGTATTCTTCCGGTGAACGCTCCGGTTGCCTCTTCGTCGAGTATCGATTTAAAATTCTGATTGCTTAAGCAATTTGGAGCAGCATGATCGATAAATATATAATTATCAATATGTTGCTTCTGATCAGACAGTGAAAGGCCCAAGGTTTGATTTTCCGCCCCGGGGCCGTTCAAGCGGGCATACACATTATTTCGGATCACGCCACCATGAAGGGTGGTGGTATTAAAGGTAACCCGGCTGTCCCGTTCCTGATGAAAAAATGTAGAAGCCAGCTGACTAGAGCGGTCGTGCTCATTCTGTAGCTTAATCAGATCGAGCGAGGCATTGGGTCCGACATAGACCTCTGTCACTGAGTTAGTAAGAAACTGGTAGGGCGACAGGGAGTGGTCACAAATGACGACTCGTGCAAAAGCTCCCTCCTCGACGATGATCAGGTTTCGGTGTTGCACGAACAGATCTTCGGGTGAAAGAAGGAGATTAACCACTTGAATAGATCTATCTTGGTTGGTTCCTTTAGGCAGATAAACAAAAACCCCGTCCTGAGCAAAGGCCGTATTCAACGCAACCAAGCCGTCTTTGTGGTAATCAGCGTAGCTATTGTAGTGCTGGGTAACCAGATCGGGATATTGACGTGCTGCTTCTGCCAGGCTACCCATGATAATTCCACCGGGGAGATGGTCCAGTTTCGGGCGATTTTCATAGAACCAACCATTCACCAAGAGAGCCAGCTCCGTATCCAACTCTGGAATATCGCAGCGAAAAAGATCATCCACATCAAAGAGAATCTTTCTTGGCCCAATGTAACGATTGAATGAAGCCAGAAAACTGGCACTGACATCGGTATACTTATATTTTTCAAGTGTACGATCCGGAATCCCCAATTCCCTAAACACTTCGATTGCTTCGGCCCTACATTTGTTAAGTACTGGGCTTGAGGCTGTTATCAGTTTATCCTGATTTTCTAAATACCAATCGGTCAACTGATTATTGATTCTATCGCTGGCTATTTTTTCTGCCATATTTTTTCAATTGGTTGCCCGAATCCAGTCATAACCTTTCTCTTCCAGCTCATGGGCAAGGTCTTTATCTCCCGACCGAACGATTTTTCCATTAAAGAGGACATGCACAAAATCAGGCACGATGTAATCCAGAAGTCTCTGATAGTGAGTTATAACAATCACTGCATTATCCGGTCGTTTCAAGCGATTGACTCCGTTAGCCACCGTTTTCAATGCATCGATATCGAGACCTGAGTCGGTTTCATCGAGAATGGCCAAAGTAGGATCGAGCATGGCCATTTGGAATATTTCGTTACGTTTCTTTTCGCCACCCGAAAAGCCTTCATTAACCGACCGGTTAGTCAGGGCGGTATCGATTTCCACAAGTGCTTTTCTATCGCGCATCAATTTCAGGAAATCGGATGCACTCATTTCGGGCTGGCCCCGGTACTTTCTGTGTTCGTTCACCGCAGTTCGCATGAAGTTGACCATGGATACGCCGGGGATTTCCACCGGGTACTGGAATCCCAGGAAGAGGCCTTCGCGGGCTCTGACCTCGGGCGCCATATCCAGAAGGTCTTTCCCGTTAAAGGTTACCGATCCCTGGGTAACCTCAAACAGATCCCGGCCAGCCAGCACGGCTGACAAGGTGCTTTTCCCCGATCCGTTAGGCCCCATGATGGCATGCACCTCCCCTGCATTGACTTCCAAGTTGATACCGGCAAGAATCTCCTTACCTTCAACTGTTGCTCGCAAATCTTTTATCACTAACATTTGGCAATTCTATCTATCTAACTAACTATCTATCTATTTGACTATCTGAATGTCATTTATTTTAACTATCGCCCATCATCCAACACTACCTTCCAAGCTGATTTGAAGCAGTTTTTGGGCTTCCACGGCGAACTCCATCGGGAGACGATTCAGTACTTCTTTTGCATAACCATTGACTATCAAGCCAATAGCGTTTTCGGTATCAATTCCTCGCTGATTGCAATAGAAAACCTGATCTTCGCCAATTCTAGAGGTTGTTGCTTCGTGTTCCACGACAGCCGACTGGTTATCCACTTCGAGGTAGGGGAAGGTATGGGCTCCGCACTGGTCGCCCAACAGTAGAGAATCGCACTGAGAATGGTTTCTTGCGTTTTCGGCATTCTTGGTAATTCTCACCAGGCCACGATAGCTGTTTTGGCTTTTCCCGGCGGATATTCCTTTTGACACGATGATACTTTTCGTGTTTTTGCCGATATGGATCATTTTGGTTCCGGTATCGGCCTGTTGGTGGTTATTAGTAACGGCAACGCTATAGAATTCGGCGCTGGAGCTATTACCACGGAGGATGCAGGAGGGGTATTTCCAAGTGATTGCTGAGCCGGTTTCCACCTGAGCCCAGGAGATCTTGGAGCGGTCGCCCAGGCAGATTCCTCTCTTTGTCACAAAGTTATAAATCCCACCTCTTCCCTCTTTGTCGCCCGGGTACCAGTTCTGAACGGTAGAGTATTTCACTTCCGCATCGGTATTAGCGACGATTTCAACGATTGCTGCGTGGAGCTGATTTTCATCCCGCATAGGAGCGGTGCAGCCCTCCAGGTAGCTAACAAAGGAGCCCTCTTCAGCAACAATCAGTGTTCGCTCAAATTGCCCGGTATTGGCAGCGTTGATCCGGAAGTAGGTGGATAATTCCATCGGGCAACGTACTCCTTTCGGGATAAAAACGAAGGAGCCATCACTAAATACGGCGCTGTTCAGGGCGGCAAAGTAGTTATCCCGATAGGGTACTACCGAACCCATATACTTGCGGACTAAGTCGGGGTGTTCCCGAATAGCCTCATTGAATGAACAGAAGATGATGCCTAAGTCGGCCAGCGTTTCTTTGAATGTAGTTTTAACAGAGATACTGTCCATGACAGCATCCACAGCTACACCAGTAAGCCGCTTCTGCTCATTGAGTGGAATCCCTAGCTTGTCAAAAGTCCGCAACAATTCGGGGTCCACCTCTTCGAGAGATCCGGTGGTGGCCTTCTGTTTTGGTGCCGAATAGTAAATGATATCCTGAAAGTCGATGGTCGGCACCTTAAGATGAGCCCAATTGGGCATCTTCATAGTCTTCCAGTATTGGAAGGCTTTGAGACGGGACTCGAGCATCCAGTCCGGCTCGTCTTTTTTTTCTGAAAGTTGCCGAATGATGTCCTCATTCAGTCCTTTAGGGAGAGCATCGTTTTCAACTTCGGTAACAAAACCGTATTTGTATTCCCCTTGGGTAACATCCCGAATGATCTGATCCTGGTCGTTATTCATCACTTTAAATCCCGCGATAGCAAAGCGTGCAAAATTATTTAGAATTTTCTAAATAAATTGCAAAGTTAATAAAACAGAAGGGATAAATCCGGACTGTTGTGCTATTTTCGCTGGTTTAAGAGAGGGATCTAACATGAGCGAAGAGGAAAAGAATACGATAGAAACGATTGGTGAATTTGGGCTCATTGAACGGTTGACCAGTGACATCACGTTGTTGCAACCTGGGACAGTGAAGGGGATTGGGGATGATGCTGCGATTCTGAACCATGAAGGAGAGATGACGGTAGTAACAAGTGACTTACTCCTGGAGGGGATTCACTTTGACCTGACTTACACCCCACTTAAGCACCTGGGGTACAAATCAGTAGTAGTAAATCTTTCGGATATTTTCGCGATGAATGCTCAGCCGAGACAGGTGATTGTCAGCATTGGGATTTCGTCGAAGATGAGTTTGAAAGCGATTGATGAACTTTATGCGGGCATCAAATTAGCCTGTCGGGAGTATGGTGTAGACATTGCCGGGGGAGACACCTGTGCGAGCCTGACTGGGCTCACCATCAGCATAACTGCCCTTGGAACAGGGAGTAGCAAGGATATTGTCTATCGCAGCGGAGCCCGACCGGGCGATTGGATTGCGGTCACTGGCAACTTGGGTGCAGCCTATATGGGATTGATGTTGTTACAGCGTGAAAATCGATTATTTCAACAGGATCAGGGGTATCAGCCTTCTTTAGATGGCTACGGCTATCTTGTTGGCCGTCAGTTGAAACCAGAAGCCTGCCGTCAGTTGAGGCAGGTACTTACTGAAGGAGGGATCCATCCGACTTCGATGATTGACTTATCGGATGGGCTCTCATCCGACCTAATTCACCTTTGTGAAGCCTCGGGAACCGGTTGCTTGATTGAAGCTGACAAGTTGCCAATTCACGAAGAGACGGCCCGTCTATCGGAAGAAATGTATATGAGTCCTTTGGTTGCGGTATTGAATGGTGGGGAGGATTACGAGCTACTGTTCACTATTGGCGATGGGCAGCAGGAAACTCTAAGCCGGGTACCCGGTATTAGTTTGATTGGCCGGATGGTTCCGGCAGAAGAGGGGTATGAGCTTTTACTTTCTGATGGTTCCACCACCAGTTTAGAGGCTGGCGGTTGGAATGCTTTTACAAAACCGGACCAGCATCGGGATCGTTAAAGGGGCCCTTAATGATTCCACGTTGAGAATTACGCACAAAGGCCACGATCATATCACGTTCTCCGTTACCTTCCAACTCGTTCTCAATCTTCTCCAGGGCTTGCGTGGTATTAAGTCCGCGTTGATAAATGAACCGATAAATTTCATGAATCTCTTCGATGATTGCTTCAGTGAAGCCTCTTCTACGAAGTCCGACCACATTGATACCCTCGAACCGGAGTGGATCGCGCCCAGCCAGAACAAAGGGTGGCACATCTTTCCCAACCATAGATCCTCCCTGAATCATAGTATGCGAGCCGATTTTCACAAACTGATGAACGCCGCACATCCCGCCAAGATAGGCAAAGTCGCCGATCTCAATCTCTCCGGCCAGGCCCACATAATTCACCAGGATTACATTATTACCCAGCCGGCAATCATGTGCCACATGGGAGTAGGCCATCAGGAGGCAGTTATTGCCGATCACGGTTTTTCCAAAAGAGCTGGTGCCCTTATTAATGGTCACGCACTCTCTGATCACGGTATTATCGCCGATTTCCACGGTGGTTTCTTCGCCCCTGTATTTAAGATCCTGCGGAACGGCTGAGATGACTGATCCCGGAAATATCTTACAGTTTTTCCCGATACGGGATCCGTTCATGATGGTAGCATGAGGTCCGACCCAGCAACCATCCCCGATCACCACATCCTGATCGATGGTAACAAAGGGTCCGATTTCAGCTGTTTCTGCAATTTGTGCATCAGGGTGTACGGATGAGAGGGGATGTATCATGATTGATTCACTTTATTACGAACGATTTGGGCCACCATTTCTCCTTCTGTTGCCAGCTGGTTACCAACAAAGACCTGCGCTCCCATTCGGGCAATACCGCGCCGGATTGGATCCAGTAGCTTCAGTTTAAATATCAGAGTATCTCCGGGCACAACTTTTCGCTTAAAACGGACATTATCTATTTTTAAAAAATATGTACTGTATTCCTGGGGATGATCGACCGTACTCAGGACGAAGATTCCTCCACACTGGGCCATAGCCTCCACCACCAGCACACCGGGCATAACCGGCTCACCGGGGAAGTGTCCCTGAAAGAATGGTTCGTTCATGGTCACGTTTTTCATTCCTACAACTCCTGACTCATCCATTTCTATGATACGGTCGATCAAGAGGAAGGGAGGTCGGTGTGGCAGGACGGACATAATTTTCTGTATATCCATCAATGGTTCAGCTGCCGGGTCAAAGACTGGCACTACCGATTTCGCCTTTTCCTGCTTGATTGCTTGGCGGATCATCCTGGCAAACAAAGTATTAGCGCGGTGGCCTGGTCGAGTGGCAATAATCCTTCCTTTGATCGGGCATCCAGTCAAAGCCAGGTCTCCCATCAAGTCGAGCAGCTTATGGCGAGCAGGTTCGTTAGCAAATTCCAGTTTACGTGCGCTGTAAATCCCTCCGGCCTGAGCCTCCACCCTAGGTTGCCCCAACAGATCGGCAACCCGATTAATCTCCTCTTGCGAGACTTCGCGATCGAGCAGGACGAGGGCATTTTCAAGGCTGCCACCTTTAATCAGATTGTTTCGCCAGAGATATTCCAGCTCCCGGAAGAAGACAAATGTTCTGGAATGAGCAATTTCAGATGCAAAATCGCTGATGTGCGCTAAGCTAGCATATTGATTGCCCAAGAGAGTCGATTGATAATCGATCATCACACTGATATTGTACTCCTCAGCAGGCAGGGCAATTAGCTCTATTCCAGCGCTATCATCTTGATAAACAATTGGTTCCCGTATTTCGAAATATTCCCGCTCGGATTTCTGTTCCACAAGGCCGACAGATAGCAGAGCATCTTTGTACTGACGCGCACTTCCGTCAAGGATAGGCATTTCCGGCCCGTTAACTTCGATCAGGACATTATCGATTTCCAGCCCTGAGAGGGTAGCAAGACAGTGTTCTACCATTCCGATTTTAACCTCCCGGTCGCCGATGACGGTATGCCTGGTAGTATCAACCACCTGCTCAGCCAGAGCTTTAACCCGGGGATTACCAGAAAGATCTGAGCGGCAAAAGATGATACCGTGGTTATCCGGGGCCGGGTTAAACGTGACTGAGATCTCCAGTCCCGTGTGAAGGGCGGGGCCCGATAGGGTAACACTTCCTGCAATTGTCCTTTGTCTTGGGGGCATCCGTTTCCCTTCTACAATTTTCGTCGGTGCAAAAATAGGATTTTGGGCTTAAGTACAAAAACCTAGGGTCAATCCGGTTCCTCTCGACCCAGTAACTCTTCGATCCTGGCCAGTCGATCGGCCAATTCTGGTAGTTTTTTAAACAGGACATAGGATCGTTGGTAAGGAATTACCTCAAATGCAGGTGAACCTTGAATTGCAGGAGCATTGCCTTTAACAGATGATCCTATTCCGCTTTGGGCGGCAATTCGGGTACCATCGGCAATCGTAATATGACCAATGATACCAACCTGTCCTCCGATCATACAGTTTCGTCCGATTTTCGTTGAACCCGATATTCCCGTCTGGGCAGCAATGACGGTGTTTTCACCGATCTCTACATTGTGAGCAACCTGAATCAGGTTATCCAGCTTAACTCCTCGCCGTATGATCGTTGAGCCAATAGTAGCCCGGTCGATGGTTGTGTTGGTTCCGACTTCCACATCATCCTCAATAACCACATTCCCGATTTGTGGAATTTTGGCAAAGTCGCTACCGGTAACGGGCGCAAAGCCGAATCCATCGTCACCGATCACAACACCACTATGGATCACGCAATGGGCTCCGATGATACAATTATTGTGTATTCGGGCTCCTGAGTAGATGAGGGTGTCATCACCAATAACCACATCCTCGCTGATATAGACCTGTGGAAAAATTTTTACGTTTTTCCCGATCCGTGCTCCCCGGCTGATATAAGAAAAGCTTCCCACGTATACGCCCTCCTCCAGCGTAGCCTCCTCATGCACAAAAGCATTAACCTCAATGCCAGTACGTTCGGGGCGTTTTTCGATCAATGTCATCAGTTTAGCCAAAGACCGATAGGGATCGTCCACCCGGATCAGGGTACAGCGAACCGGGCGTTGAGGAGTAAAGGTTTTATTTACAAGCACTACCGAAGCCTTGGTATCATAAACAAACACCTGATATTTTGGGTTTGCCAAGAAACTAAGCGTTCCGGCCCTCCCCTCCTCTATGCGGGATATGCCATTAACTTTGGCATCCGAATCACCCTCGAGGCTTCCCCCAAGGAATCCGGCTATTTGCCTTGCAGTAAAATCCATTTTAGGCTTGGTTGAAAGTTGTTAAACGACTCGCTGTTCGGGATTATTGCCAGCACCTTCCGAAAAGAGCCATTTGGGATAGCAGATAAAATACTTACTGTCCGAAGTACTTAACAGAGGAACGTTTACGATATCACTCGTTTCGCTTAGCGAGAGCAGCTGCCCTGAATTGTCGTAGAAAAAGATCTGGTCGTCATCACCCGTGTAGGCACTGTTCGATACCCTGTCGGCAAAAACCAGATATTTCGCCTCTTCTGGAGAGAAACCATGATGCCTGACCAAGGTTTTCCGCATGGATTCCAAAAGATTTGGGTCTGACGGGGTTTTTGTGATCCGGATTGCTAGCAGTTTTCGATTAAGAAGCCCTGCTGAGAGCATTGATAGAATCTTATCGGGATGATTACTCCAGGCTTTCAATACCGTAAAGATATCATTATCATCTAGCTGCGCATAACACTCTAGCAGTCTATTCGTATCTGCCAGGGGATTTTCGCTCAGTTTTCCGGGAAGCAGGAATTCGCTCAAGGCTGGGGTAGCAAATATTTTCTCTCCATTCAAAGCGAGCTCTCGAGCTCTTTTGAGGGAGTGTACCAGCATCTGTTCAGCAGCTACCACAGTTTTGTGGAGATAGACCTGCCAATACATTAACCTTCTGGATATCAGAAATTTCTCGATCGAGTATATCCCTTTCCGGTCAACCACCAGCTGATCATTCACCACCCGGAGCATTTTAATGATTCTCTCCGATCCCACCACTCCCTCTGTCACTCCGGTGAAGAAACTGTCTCGATTAAGGTAATCAAGTCGGTCCATATCCAGCTGACTTGAAACCAGTTGATGCAGAAACAAGCGAGGGTATTCGTTTCCAAAAATGTGTATTGCATCCTCCAATAGCCCGTTGAACTGCTTATTTAAATCCTGCATATACAACTCGGAGAGAATTTCATGGTCGAGCCCTTCGACGATGGAGTGCTCCAGCGCATGAGAAAAGGGCCCGTGGCCGATATCGTGTAAAAGAATGGCAGCGATAGCTCCCTGCCTCTCCTCCAGGCTTAAGCTGGATCCTTTCCGTTCGATCACATCCAAGGCCGAATTCATCAAATGCATCGCACCCAGGGCATGCTGAAAACGGGTATGGTTGGCAGCTGGATAAACATAAAACGTGAGACCTAACTGCCTGATTCTTCTAAGTCTCTGAAAATATGGATGTTCGATTAAATCAAAGATTAGATCTGACGGAACCGAAATGAAACCATAAACCGGATCATTAATGATCTTCCGCTTATTTCGTGAAATTCGTTCATCTGGCATGGTAGAGTAACAAAATGGTGGTTACAATGTTACGACATAAAACTCAAGCTTAGTTATCGGAGCAAAATTTTCCTGATAATGAAGTGGTTTGGGGTCCTCTCTTTTGTGTTTTGTTATTAATTCTTTACTTTTGCGGTCGATTGTTGGAATTTGGCAATAGGGGACTGGGGTCCCCTGTTTTTTTCGGGATAATGAAATGTTGGATAAGAATCACATACACGGATTGATTGAGCAGGCTCTGCAAGGGACTGATTTCTACCTTGTTGACCTCACGGTCAGTCGTAGTAATCTGGTTCAGGTTTTTCTCGATCATCCCAAAGGATTGAGCCTTGATGATTGCACCAAGTTCAGTGCCTTATTGAACGACCAGTTAGATCGGGAGGAAGAGGACTATGAGCTTCAGGTCTCCTCACCGGGGCTTGGGCAACCGTTCAAGGTTTTCCGCCAGTATTTAAAGGCCATCGGTGAGAAGGTAGAGTTGACTCTTACTTCGGGTGACAGGATTAAGGGGACTCTGATCGCTGCCGGGGAAGCCGATGAAAACACGGATGGATCCGTGGTTATCATTCCGATTGGAACCAAGCGAAAGCCTTCCAGCGGAGAACCAATGGAAGTATCTCTTAAAGAAATAGTTACAGCTCGAATTCGAGTGGATTTTAAATAGGATTTAATAGCATAAGTGATATGGAAAGCATCAACCTCATTGATACATTTTCCGAATTCAGGGAATTGAAAAGCATCGACCGGACAACCATGATGAGTGTCCTGGAGGATGTATTTAGGAGTATGCTGATCAAGAAGTACGGCACAGATGAGAATTTCGATGTGATCATCAACGTCGAAAAGGGGGATTTTGAAATTTGGAGGAATCGGATGGTAGTTGAGGATGGTCTATTGGAAGACCCTAACCTGCAGATTTCTCTAAGCGATGCCAAAAAGATTGACGATGATTACGAGGTAGGAGAAGAGGTGACTGATGAAGTCAAGCTAGATGATTTTGGGCGCCGGATGATTTTATCACTCCGGCAGAATTTAACCTCCCGGATTCTGGAGCTTGAGAAGGATCACATATACAGCAAGTACAAAGATAAGATAGGAGACATCATCACTGGGGAGGTTTATCAGGTCTGGAACCGGGAGATCCTGATTCTGGATGATGAAGGCAATGAGTTGATTCTCCCGAAATCAGAACAGATCCCTTCCGATTTTTTCCGGAAAGGAGATTCGGCAAGAGCTGTGGTGGTAAAAGTGGATATGCGGAACAGCAGTCCGGTCATCATCTTATCACGGACCACGCCGGTGTTTTTACAGCGACTTTTTGAGTTGGAGGTGCCAGAAATCTTTGATGGTCTGATCACGATCAAGAAGATTGTTCGTATTCCTGGAGAGCGTGCTAAAGTAGCTGTCGAATCCTATGATGAGCGAATCGATCCTGTCGGTGCCTGCGTTGGCATGAAAGGATCTCGCATCCATGGGATTGTTAGAGAGTTACGGAATGAAAATATTGACGTCATTAACTATACCAGCAACATCCAACTATTTATCCAGCGTTCCTTGAGTCCGGCTAAAATTAGCTCAATCAAACTGAACGAAGCCGATCGTCACGCTGAAGTCTATCTGAAGCCGGAGGAGGTCTCCCTAGCGATCGGGAAAGGCGGGCTAAATATCAAGTTGGCCAGCCTGTTGACTGAATACGAAATCGATGTATTCAGAGATATCGCCGAAACTGAAGAAGATATTGACCTTGAGGAGTTTGCTGATGAAATTGAAGATTGGATTCTTGACGAGCTCAAAGCTATTGGATGTGACACTGCCCGTAGCGTACTTGACCTTTCTGTATCAGAACTGGTTAAGAGGACTGATCTTGAAGAGGAAACCGTTAAGGAGGTTATGAGAATTCTCCGGTCGGAGTTCGAATAGTGGTTAAAACTGATCCTATTCAACCGCCGGGAATAGAAATGGAGGCAAAATAAGAATATGGCAGAGGTAAAACGATTAAGCAGGGTTGCAAAGGAATGCAATGTAGGGATACAAACCATTGTTGATTTCCTTCACAAGAAGGGATTCGATATGGATAGTAATCCCAATGCAAAAATTCCACCCGAAGCTTTGGAACTGGTCATGAAAGAGTATCAGCAAGATCAGGCTGCCAAGCGGGAGGCGGAGCAATTCAAGGAGGAACACCGTTTTGAAGCCCGTGCCTCCATATCGATTGAAGACGGGAAAACTCCTGTTGCTGATGAGGAACCTGAACCTGACGAGGTTCTTTTAGTCCAGGATTCTCGCGGGGTTGGGTCCGCACGTTTTGATTTGATCCAGGACACTGCTCCTCCGCATGAGAAGAAACCAAAAGTTGAAGAAGTTCCGGAAGAGATTGATATAAAAGTTGAGAAGCCAGCTGGACCAAAAGTGGTTGGCAAGGTTGAGCTTGAAAAGCCCAAAGTAAAAACAAAGGCTAAATCGAAAAAGGAGAAAGCCCCGGAAGCCCCGAAAGAGGAAGCTAAACCCCTTCCGGAACCGGAAATCCCGGCCGCTGAACCTACTCCGTTAGTACCTGAAGCAACAGAAGCAACGGACCTTTCGGCAGCAACGGAAGCAAACGAAACAAAGGACATTCCGGAGGCAACGAAAACTAAGGAATCTTTGGAAGCAACGGAAACATTAGAAAAAACGGAAGAGGCAGTTGTCACAGACCTGCCCGAAGCGACCGAGGCTCCGGAAGAGCAAGAGAAGGAGGAGATGATCCACACCACCAAGGCCAGCGATTTGATCAGTGATCTGAAAGTATTGGGTAAAATCGATATTGACTCGATCAATCAGCGTACCAGACCGCAGAAACGTTCGGCCAAGGCACGGGAGGAAAAGGAGGCAGCCA
>Ga0265294_10004669_pt1 | contig 17038 bp, 10 predicted proteins | sample MunlanPumphouse3_FD_192504 | JGI IMG/M metagenome (GOLD analysis project Ga0265294, IMG submission 192504) | Groundwater microbial communities from a municipal landfill in Southern Ontario, Canada - Pumphouse #3 | ecosystem: Environmental > Aquatic > Deep subsurface > Groundwater | place...
ATATCTTTGATCAAAAGCTATTTGTCGGTGATAAGATAAAATATCAATCAAACCTCTTTGCCATCTATTTCTTTGCTTTAACAAAGTTTTTGTATCGCTAGGAAGTTCTGTATAACAATATGCATTATATACGTAAAGCACCCTTTCATTCTTTTTCTTCTTTAATGACTCTGTTGATAATCTGACTACAAGTTCCATATCTTCGCCTACTGTGTCTTTTTTGAAAGTACCACTACTTGTTAAATACCCGCCGTCATCAATCAAAGCTTTTTTATCAAAAAGGCCAAATGCACCGGATATAATCATTAAGGACTTTAATTGACTCCAACCTATTCTTCCGCTTGTAAAAGCGCGTAAATATTCAATGGTTTGAAAGCGGCAAATCATTTCTTTAGGAATCCCTCTTTTTTCAACTTGTCCTTTATTAAAAATAAATCCGTTAGCTGGATAAATATTTCCACCCATTGCTAAAACAGGTTTTGTATCATCAAGCATAGCTGATGCCAGTTTTAGTAATGCATCTCCTTCTAAAATACTATCTGCATCTATTCCACAGACATAAGCTTTTGTGCTTACATTTATTCCAACATTTAAAGCATCAGCTTTTCCGCCATTTTGCTTATCTACTACTATTAAATTAGGAATTTCTTTAGTTGTATAAATTCCTCTGATTTTTTTAGTGTTTAAATAGTTTTTATAAATGTAGTGTTTTCTTTCTAGTTTAAAATAACTAATAAGTTTAACTAAAGTGCTGTCTTTAGACCCATCATTTACAACAACAACTTGATAATCCGGATATTTTAGGTTTAATAAACTGGTAACACTATCAATAATGCTAACTTCTTCATTATATGCTGGAGCTATAATCGAAATACCTGGTAAAAACTTATCATTGAACAATAAAGAATACTTCTTGGTTTTAGAAAGATACACTTGATGCTTAGATCCTATTAAAGCTAAAATAAATAAAACTATGTAGATCATATTAATAAAAACGAAGTAATATATTAAATAGAAGTTTACATCAATCAAAAATCCTTCAATAAATTGTTTAAAAGTAATATCTAATATTTTTACATTCAATTTAACAAGGTAGATAATTGGAAATAATAAACAAGCGAAACTAATCCATTTAATAACCCAAATTACTTTAGCCTTTTCTACCGGAGCTTTTTCTTTTGGTTTTGTTTCGTGTTTTATGGGTTGTAAACCCATCTTTAGAAGTATATCGGGTTTTAAGTATAGTCTAAATTCATTATTTAAATTAAAATCTCTTATTAAGTTATTTTTTATAATCTTTATAATACTATTTTCAATATCAATATTGGAATTATTATTCAAAAAGTCTATTATTGGTTCAATAATTTCATAGTCAAACATATAAGAAATAATTTGATTTAGTAAAAACCTATTAGTATTATAGTTATTTAGAATAACATAATCTATTCTTTGTGAAACAGACTTAGAAATCATTGCTTTACGATATTGATCATAATTGTTAAATATTCTTAGTACATGGTCAAAAAGCAATCGATCTTGTTGGATAATCTTAGCAATTGTAGCTACTTTCACTTCATCTAAATCTCCACCATCAAGAGAACCTATAAGTTTGGTCAAGCATTGTTCATTAGAATTATCAACAAGAGCTAAAATAGCGTACTTTTTGACCATTTCATCCTCTATATCGTCGCAAAATTCTTGACTTAAAATTGAAGGCATATGTTTAAGTAAATTTTTAAGTATAGCTTCCTTAATCAAATCATTCTGAAGATTTGAGTAAGGTTTTTCCTTAATTATTTCTTTAAGTTTTCTAATCATATAATCAATTAGTTTAGCTTCAGGCTTAAACTCTGCTATTTTGATGATAGCCAAAACTATTTCATATCGATTATCTTTTAAAAATGAAAATAGATTGTCTTTTATAAAACTGTTGTTACTACCTAGTAATGTACATAATTTTTCTAAATAGATATAACTTGAATCTATCACAGATTCAATAACTGATTCAAAATCTTCCTTTTTTTCTATCGTTTTAATATTGCTGATAATACTAAGCCTTACAGCTTCAGATTTTTCAATTTTAAACCTTTCCAAAAGAATTCTATTTGTATATGTTGTTCTTAATCTTCCAACATAGAAAGTAGCTAATAAGCGTTTGTATTGTGAATGAGAATTAATAAGCTTGATTTGTTCTTTTACAAATTTTTTTATTAATAATTCATCTATAATCGTCTGTCTTACATCATCTTCAATAATTATTTGCTCTTCTACATCAATAAAGGCTTCAAGAAAAAATCTTGAAGAAAACTTTAGTTTAGTTTCTTCTTTATCAATGTATTTTTTAAACAAATAGTCTCTAGATTGGTTAGTTTTCTTTATTTTATTTTTGTGTCTTCTCTTTTGAGTTAAAATTAAAACGATAAAAATAAATGACACAAAACCAAAAAAAATTAAGGTAATATAAATAATCTTATCAATCACTTTATCACCCGCTTATCACGAATCCTTTGAATATATCCGATTAATTCCTCTGGTATAATCGGTTTCTGCAATACTAAATCAATATCCAAATGATTAGCTCGCATAATTACATCTAAGTTTTTGTGGTGACTAGCGATAACGAAAGGTATATTTTTATATGTCTTCTCAGAGTTAATTCTTTGTTTAAACTGACATCCATCTAGTTTAGAAAGATTTATTTCTGAGATAATACAATCAATCTGATGATTCTCCAGAATATCATATGCAAGATAGATGTCTTTAGCTACTATTACATCATAATTAATTCTTTTAAATATCTTGATGATTAAATTCTGATAAGTTTCGTCTTCATCCACTAATAATAATATGCCTTCCATATACATGTCTTGATCATTTTCTTTATCTAGTACTTGTGATTTACCTTTTAATTTTGCTCTTTCTAAACGCATGAGAGATAGTTCAATAAATTGACTCACTCTTTCCTTTAATGAATATTTTTTGTCTAATTCATCTACTGTAACTATACTGATAGATACAGTAATAGGTTCTACAAACACTTCGGATTCTTTAATCTCATTGCTTAGTTTTACAACAAACTTCTTCAAGTTCTCTTTTAAAACTTCATGCTTATAAATAAATAATCCAGGTCCGTTTTGTTTAAAAACTATTGTATTATCGCTTTTCACTTTATTTACAACATAAACTAAATTTTTAAGTGTTTCATCCCCTTTTAATGTGCCATATTTCTTATTAATGGACAATAAATTGTCTATTTGCATTGAAATCAAAGCTCTTGAATTATCTTCTTCTAAATTTTTATCTAGATTATTAATTAGATGTTCTATCATAAACCTTTGGTTGTATAAATTAGTTATCGGACAACGTAAAAGTTTATCCGTAGTTTCTATAACTTTTTATTCTAAACTTTCAACTCTTTCACCTAATAAAATATTTGATTCACTCAAATTTTTAATTTCTTTTTCTTGTTTTACAAATCGTGATTTATAAATCACTGGAATATTTATATTATACATTCGGTTATACTTTCTGACGATAGGTTCTAGTAGAGCTAACCAAGGTATTCCTTTTTCGTTAAAAATCATGTCAAAAAAGTGATTCCATAATTTATATCCAGTTAATTCCGTACTTTCAATCTCAAGATTTGGAAACAATCCTAACTTTATTCTTGACTTATTGAATACACTTATAATTTCTTCACGATGGTATCTTGTTTCAAGCCATCTTAACATATGATTCAAAATGGCTTCATAATTATAGGAAACATTTTTGTTATTCTTCTTTTCAATCACTTGTTTAGTGTTATAAAAATCATATCTTATTGAGTTCAAAATCACTTCATCGATTTCATCTTTATTAATCACTTTACCTAATCTAGGGTATATTAAACTAATATCATATTTTTTGAATTTGTTCAGTGAGTGTCTTATAAATTCAACACTAGGCATAATCATTTCATGGAAACGATTTATAGCTAAATAAAGAGATTCTATTCCTTCAATATCATTAGTGTCTTGAGAAAAAAGATGACCAGAAAAAAGCACTTTATTATTTACTACATAAGTTACAAAACATTCTGGAAAAGGTAAGAATGGTGTGTTAATAAAACTTAAAGTTAAATCTTCACTTAGCTCTAGTTTATAGTTCAATTCAGCTATCGTGGTTACTTTTGTTTCATAAGCCTCATGAAGATATGGAAAAGCTGCTTCATTTGAAACTACGGTACCTTTAAAACCATTTTCAAAGAATAATTCCAGAGAAGTTACATTTAAAATATCGTTTGATTGTAAAATTATATAATCAAGGTCTTTAATCTCACATTTTGATTTTAAAGCTTTTACTAAAGTCGTAAAATGATATTTTGCGCCGGGATCTATTAATATCTTGTATTTCTCATTTTTTATTAAGTAAGAACAGCGATTAAATTTTCTTTCTAGGATTATTCGAATTACTTGATTACCCATTTCATTCTCTCCCTTTTTTGTTTTCTTTCTTAATTATACCATTCTTTTATCTTAAAAAAATGCTTTAAATCATTTTTAAAATATTCAACAAAAGTTGCTTGAATTATAATACATAATTTTTTAAATACATATCGGGAACTATGACTTTAGCGTAAGCGTCAAATCATTAGTACCTAGAATTGTGAATAAATGAGTTACCAAAAAATAGATTTAAAACCTTACTATTAAAGTGTTTAAATATATCTACATCTTTTCTGTCCTATTTTTTATAACCTATCCACTATAAAGAAAAAGAACTCATTTTCTTATAATTTAGAAAATGAGTTCTTTATATATATTCTTTTTATTAAATTCTCTACTATAAATAAACTGAATTAACCAAAAATTTTAAAACTAAAATTTAATTAAGTGAGTAATTATATTATTATAATTATCCTTTACAATTTTAACAAATATTTCAGCTTGTTCTGAAACTGGAATAATAGATTTAATTGAATCATTCACTATTTCATATTTAAAACTATCAGAAATATGCTTTGTTGTTTCTGAGTCAAAAAATGGTATTTCTATATTTTTAGTTGTTTGTGAAAAAGAATAGGTTGTAGATGTTTGTTGCTTAGTTTCGTTTTTTTCAATATAATTAATTCTTACATCAAGACCTTCTTCATTAACTAAATATATGAAATCAATGATAATAGTTTTTTTTCTATCCTTAATAATTGGAATTAGTGATAATATTTGCATATTATGACTATTACTATATTTAGTTTTAATCTTTTTTTCTTTTACAAAATCTACAAAATTACTCTTTATTTGTTTGAGAATTATCTCCATTACATCTATTCTTCTTTCTTAGCTGCTTTGATTAAAATTTTAATCATTTTGTTTGAAAATCCAACAGGATCTTTGATCTCCATTCCTTCAATAAGTAGTGCTTGATTATATAATATATCAGCATAATCTTCGATAGATGAATCATTATTTTCATACAAGGATTCGATTGTTCGGAATAATTCGTGTTTAGGATTAATTTCTAATATCTTCACAGCTTTCATATTTTTATCTCCAGGAAGCTGATTCATAACTTTTTCCATTTCAAAAGATAAACCTTCGCCACTAACCAAACAAACAGGAGATTCTGTTAACCTTGTTGACAGTTTAACTTCATCAACTTTATTAACAAGAACTTCTTTAAGTCTTTCTAATAAACTCTTGCTTTTAGTTTCTAAACTCTTAATTTCTTCTTTTTCTTCTTCATTTAATATATCTAAATCACCTTGATTGATTGATTTAAACTTAAACTTGTCATACTCAGAAAGAATACTAATCATGAACTCATCAACTTCATCTGTTAAAACTAAAACATCATAACCTTTTTTCTTAACTACATCCATTTGTGGGGATGTTTTAATTGCTTCTTTGGAGTTAGCTGAGCCATAAAATATTTCTTTTTGATCTTCAGGCATTTTTTCGACATACTCTTTTAATGAAACCATATTCTCTTCATTAACAGTTTCAAACAATATTAAATCTTGTAGCGCTTCTTTATTCATGCCAAAATTCTCATAAACACCATATTTTATATTTACGCCAAATTCTTTCCAAAATTTAATGTATTTTTCTCTATCATTTTTCAAAGTCTTTTCTAATTCATTAAGAATTTTCTTTTCAAGATTTTTTTGAATAAGAGTTAATTGACGATTTTGTTGTAAAATTTCACGAGAAATGTTTAGATTCAAGTCTGAACTTACTACTAAACCTTTAATAAACCTTAAGTAGTCTGGTACCAACTCTTTACATTTATCCATGATAAACACGCCTTTAGCATACAGTTGTAAACCTTTTTCATATTTTTCTGAATATAAGTTCTGAGGTGCTTTTTCAGGTATAAATACAATTGATTTATATGTTAACGCACCTTCAACATTAGTCCAAATGCTAAAAGCTGGGTTGTTATAATCATAGTATTGAGTTTTGTAAAACTCATTTAATTCTTCATCAGATACTTCAGTTTTATTCTTCTTCCAAATCGGTGTCATTTGATTTAAAGTTTCAGTTTCGACAATAGTTTCAAATTTATCTTCGATTTCATTTCCATCTTCATCTTTGATTGGAACACTTTTTTCATGTTCCATCGTAATTGGATATTTTACGTAATCTGAATACTTTTTAACTAATGATCTTATTGTATATTCTTCTAAGAATTCATCATAATTTTCTTCATCTTCATTTTTTCTAATTGTTAAAATAATATCAGACCCGCAAGTATCTTTAACTGTTTCTTCTATTGTAAATCCTGATTCACCTTTAGAAACCCATTTATATGCTTTATCACTTAAAGCTGACTTAGTGACTACTTCTACTTTACTAGAAACCATGAAAGCTGAATAAAATCCAACACCAAATTGCCCGATTAAATCATCATCTTTAAGTTCTTTTTCTTTTACATTCTTTAGAAATTCTAAAGTTCCACTTTTGGCAATAGTACCAATATTTTCGATTAATTCATCATAAGTCATACCAATACCATTATCACTAATTATTATTTTTCTTTTCTTCTTATCTAATTCAATATGAATGTTATAGTCATTTCTTTTTTCCATTTTTTCATTAGAAAGACTTAGTAAATGATACTTATCAATTGCATCAGATGCATTTGATATTAACTCTCTTAAGAAAATTTCTTTGTTTGTGTAAATAGAATGAATCATCAGTTCTAATAAACGTTTAGATTCCGTTTTAAATTCAATAGTTTTTTTGCTCATAATATCCTCCTCAATTATAATCTTCATTAAATATTATATCACATAAGTTAGCACTGTCAATAGTTGAGTGCTAAGTTTTTTTAGTTCTAAATATAATAAAAATAAGTTGTTTGTGATATCAACAACTTATTTTTATTATAAGCAGTCCTCTTCTTTCTAAAATTGACTACCTAAAAATTATTTCAGATTTATTGCTTATAATTTATTCTGTTTTTGTACTCAGTTTTTTTACCTAAATTCCAGTTTTTTATCGGCCTGTAATATCCGGTAATTCTACTATATATTTCTACTTCTTCATTACATATTGGACATTTTTCATAAACACCATTTAAATAACCATGAGTAGTACAAACTGAATATGTTGGGCTAATTGTATAATAAGGTAATTTGTAATTATCTGCAATAGCTTTTACCAATTTAGAAGTAGTTAGCCAATCTGGCATTCTCTCCCCTAAAAACACATGGAACACTGTGCCACTAGTATATAAGACTTGTAACTTATCTTGTATATTAAGCGCTTTAAAAACATCTTCAGTGTAATTTACAGGTAAATGAGAACTATTTGTGTAATATGGGTTTAAGTCATTAATACCAGCAGTTATGATATTTGGGAATAACTCTTTGTCTTTCTTCGCAAATCTATATGTAGTGGATTCTGCTGGAGTAGCTTCAAGATTATACAAATCATTATACTTTTCTTGATAATCACTTAATTTCTTTCTCATATAAAGTAATACTTCAATCGCAAAATCTTGACACTTCTTTTCAGACAAATCATTAGATATCCATTTAGCGTTTAAACAGGCTTCATTCATTCCAATGACTCCTAAAGTAGAAAAATGATTTTTAAATGTCCCTAAATATTTCTTTGTATAAGGATAAAGTCCATTTTCCATAAACTGATTAATAACAATTCTTTTTGTTTTCAAGGACTTAGCAGCTTTATCCATGATATATTCAAGCCGTTGATAAAAATCATCCGTATCATTGGCTAGATAAGCTATTCTAGGTAGATTTATTGTAACAACCCCTATAGATCCAGTACTCTCTCCACTTCCAAAATACCCTCCACTTTTTTTTCTTAATTCTCGCAAATCTAGTCTTAAACGACAACACATACTTCGAACATCCGAAGGAGACATATCACTATTTACATAATTAGAGAAATATGGGGTTCCATATTTAGCGGTCATTTCAAACAATAATCTATTGTTTTCAGTTTCTGACCAGTCAAAATCTTTAGTGATTGAATATGTTGGAATTGGATATTGAAATCCTCTTCCATTTGCATCGCCTTTTATCATGATTTCTAAGAAAGCTTTATTAATTATGTTCATCTCTTCTTGTAATTCACCATAATTAAAATCTTGATACTCACCACCGACTAAAGCTGGTTGGTCTTTTAGATCATCAGGACAAACCCAATCTATTGTTATATTTGTAAAAGGAGCTTGAGTTCCCCATCGACTAGGTGTATTGACCCCAAATATAAACGATTCTAAACTTTTCTTGACTTGTTCATAACTTAACTTATCAATTCTTACAAAAGGAGCTAAATATGTATCGAAAGAACTAAAGGCTTGGGCTCCTGCCCATTCATTTTGCATTATTCCTAAGAAATTAACCATTTGATTACAAAGAGTTTGAAGATGTTTTGCTGGTTTAGAGGTAATTTTTCCCTCAACCCCTCCTAGTCCTTCATAGATTAATTGTTTTAATGACCATCCTGCACAATAACCTGTCAACATAGATAAATCATGAATATGCATACTGCCATCTTGATGAAGCTTAGAAATTTCTTCATCATAGACCTCTGTAAGCCAATAATTAGCGCTAATAGTCGCACTATTTGAAAGAATTAAACCACCGACTGAATAAGTGACAGTTGCATTTTCATTAACTCGCCAATCTTTTAAGTTTAGATATTCATTAACCGCTTTTTTATAGTCAATGTAAGTTGTAACTGCGTCTCTAGCTTTCTCATGTTGCTTTCTGTACAAAACATAAGATTTGGCAACTTTAGTAAACCCAGATTGAATTAATACGTGTTCTACTGCATCTTGAATAGTCTCAACGTTAATTTTGTTTTCTACAAAATCAGATTGAATCGTCGAAAAAACTCTTAACCCTAATAGTTCTAATACATCATTATCAAGTGGTACTTTTTCGCTTGTAAAAGCCTTTGATATGGCATCAGTAATTTTTTTGATTTCAAATGGTACAAGTGAATTATTACGTTTCTCTACCAATAGTTTCATTTTTTCCTCACCTTATTTTAAATTTGTATTTTGTTTTTTTGTTTATCATTTCCAGTTCTTGTAAACTACAGGAATTAATAATGATGTTTTCATCTATAAAATGATATAAATTATCCTTAGATTCTTGATAATTTTGTAAATACCATATTACCTTACTATTGGCTAATCTATTTGCTAGATGTTCGCTCATTTTGATTAATATTTCTTCATTATGCACTTCATTAATAACAGTTGTTCTAACTTCGAAATTTATATTATACTTAATCAAAAGCTTTAATGTTGTATCAAATGCAAGAAAATATTCATTTGCTCTTTTTTCGGTTAACCCTACTAATCGTTCTAAATCTCTTGGAAGTGCTTTAAAGTCTAGTGCTACATAGTCTATTATGTTCATTTTTAAATAACGTTCTAATACATCTGGTAAAAAGCCATTTGTATCTAGTTTGATTAACAATCCAAAAGATTTAACTCTTTTTATAAATTTTTCAAGATTATTATCCAGCAAAGGTTCTCCACCACTTATCACTACAGCTTCTAATATATTTTTATTGTTATCTAAGTATTTAAAATACTTTTCTTCTATGTCATTATCTATAACTTCAAATAATTCTGGTAATACTAGTGAAGAATTATGACAATATAAACAACGAAGTTGGCAACCTCTAAAAAAACAGATACTAGACAAATAACCTGGGTAATCTACCATACTTAAATCTATATAATCAATAATCATAATTATGTAACCCCCAAAAAAAAATACACTACCTAAATAGTGTATTTTATTACTAAAACACAACACAATTTCTAGGCTCGAGAAATAAATATGTGAAAATAATTCTAAACAAGGCAATCGGACTTAGATATCATCAATACCGTAGCGGCTCTGTGTAGGATTCTCACCTACTTCCCCTTGCGTTAGAATGTATTTAATTGTAAATATCTTAACACGTTAACTAAATTAAAGTCAATGAGGAAAAGACAAAAAATGTTTAAATTTTCATATTCTGATTTTTAAAATATTTTATCTTAAATAATATGAAAATGTATTATTATTTCACTTGTAAATTAGTTGTTAAAAGATTCCTTTTAAGAAGAATTATACCTATTAAAACACAGAAAATCGTAGAAGCTACCATATATGGAAGATTATAAACTATAAATGAGTAAACAAAAGGATTAACATTCGTTCCATAAGTTTCATTAAACCAACTTGTATAACTACCCCAAATTAGAATACCTGATAAACCATGGCATATATATCGAATAAAACTAGCTAAAAGTATACCGAAAACAAATGGTTTTACCTTAGTTAAACCATTTTTAAATATACCGGCTAAACCTAGAAGAGTAAAAGGAATTATGTAGTCTAATAAATATACTAAAATCAGTTTTAACCATGTCGGCCCAATATAATCTGACTCAGGTATAGCAGCTATAACACTACTTGATATCATCCCAGCAATTATTAATTGAATAATTGCAAAAATAAAACCAGAAAACAAGCCTGTTTTTATCCCTCGCCTGTAAGCGATAATAAATATTGGTAACATGGCTGGAGAAATACTACCACCCCAAGGAAATATCCCTGATGATAATATCCCAAAAATCACATCTAATACAACAGCTACTCCTACTAAAATAGCTACTTCCGCAAAAACTTTAATATCTTTTTTCATACTTTCTCCTTTTCTTTTTAGGAACAAAAAAGTCCCTTAAAAAGGGACCTAATAAGTATTTTATACTCCTACGCTGGTATTATCCAGATCAGGTAAGGTCTATAACAGAATAGTTATACTCTCAGCCTGGTACCCCAAGCTCCCCTTGTTATACTTTAATTATATCACATTAACAAAAATAATAAAGAAGCATTTAACTAAATAATATCTATTAAGTGATTATTTCTTTAATAATGTTTTCAATTCTTACTTCATTAGTAGTTATTTCAAAAGCATCTTCTAATAAACTTAAGATATCTTCTTTCACTTCACCATTAGTATAAATATAAGCTAAGATCTCTTGCTTTGAAACTTTACTACCAACTTTTTTATTCAAGACTATACCAACCATAGGATCGATATCATCTTCTTTAGTAGCTCTACCGCCACCAAGTTTCATAGAAGCTAAACCGATATTAAGCGCTTTAATTGTTTTTACATAACCTTCTTTTTTTGATAAAAAAGGAATAATTTCTTTTACTTCAATAAAAGTATTTAAATCTTCGATTTTACCGCCTTGAGCTTGAATGAATTCATAGAACTTAGCTAAAGCTTTTCCGTTATGAAGATTTTCTAAAGCTCTTGTTTTTGCTTCTTCTAAAGTCTTAGTTTTATTGGCGTAATAAACCATATATCCTGCTATAGTTACACATAAATCTTCAAGATCTTTTGGCCCTTTACCTTGCAGGGTTTCAACTACTTCTTTAACTTCCAACCTATTACCAACAGCGAAACCTAACGGTTCATCCATGGAGGTTATAAAGGCAGAAACTTTTTTATCAAAAGCTTTACCAATAGCTACCATAATATTCGATAATTTTCTAGCATCTTCAATTGTTTTCATAAACGCGCCATCTCCGATTTTCACATCGAGACAGATAACATCAGCTCCGCTAGCAAGCTTTTTAGACATTATGCTTGAAGCAATTAACGGAATAGATGGTACAGTTGCCGTAACATCCCTTAGTGCGTATAACAATTTATCTGCTGGTACTAGTTTCTTTGTTTGTCCAGCTACTGCGATATTAATCTTATTGACTTGATTAATAAATTCTTCTTCAGTTAAATCAATTCTCATACCAGGAATACTTTCCATTTTATCAAGAGTTCCACCAGTATGTCCTAATCCTCTTCCTGATAATTTAGCTAGTTTAGCTCCTAGAGAAGCTACAAGCGGTCCTAGAACTAGGGTAGTTTTATCGCCAACACCACCAGTTGAATGTTTATCTACTTTGATACCATCTATTTTTGATAAGTCAATTATGTCACCGCTATAGAGCATTGCTTTTGTTAAATATGCAGCTTCTTCATTATTCATACCTTGGAAGTATATAGCCATTAACAAAGCGCTAATTTGATAATCTGGTATTTCTCCTGAAACATAACCATTAATAACATAGTCTATCTCTTTTTCACTTAAGCATAGACCCATTCTTTTCTTTTCAATAATATCTACTACTCTCAACGTTACTCACCTCTTTAAAGTAATAATATTATACACCAAGCAAGTTAATATGTAAACAAAATCAATGTAAACATTTTCAGTGGATTTTTTTGTGAATTTAATAATATTGTAGTATAATACCTGTGGTGATAAAATGACAGAAATATATCTTCTGCGTCATGCAGAAACAGACGCAAACAAAAACTATATAGTGCAAGGCAGAATGGATAATCCTATTAATCAAACCGGAATAAACCAAGCTGTTAATACTGGGAAGTTTTTAAAAAAACTAAATATTAATTTTGATTTAGTTATTTCTTCTCCTTTAAAAAGAGCATATAAAACGGCCAGTTTAATCAATCACGGTATGCTTCATTCTCATCCAATCATAATTGATCGTAATTTAATCGAAAGAAATTTCGGCGATTATGATGGTAAAAAAATTACAGATGATTATTATGATTTAACTAGAAATGGTTTAATTCCAAACATGGAAACTGATGAAGAATTAGAAAGTAGAGTAGTTAAAACACTTACTGAAATAGCTAAGAAATATGAAAATAAACGGTTACTGATAGTAACTCATTCTCATGTAATTAAAGCGTTGCTTAATAAATATGTCGAAGATTTTACCTATATGAATTATCTACATAATTGTTCATTAAATAGAATAATTTTTGAAAACGGTGTATTTAATATCATGGAGTATAATATTAATCCCTTAGAAAAAATAGAGGCTTAATTCAAACGAATTAAGCCTTTTCTTATCTTAAACTAACAAATATTTCATTATAAAAGTAACTCATTGGTTCTTTATAACTGGTTTTGTTTGCTGGATTAAAACTATTGTTGCTAGCAATCAAATCCATAACCAATAAATCTCTCATATATTGCCCTGTATAGGTAATATCAATTCCATCGATAAAATCAAAGTCTGTCTTATCAAAAATGTAGTCCACTGCACCAACTGTATAGTATTTACCAGGTTCTAAAGGTGTATCATTTAGATAAACTGTATAACCATCACTGGTTAAACCGTAATCAAAAGCTACATCATATGGATTGCTTAAATAAAAATCAGTAATTTGTTTACCGGTCATTTTTGAGGTTTTAATAACATTATCGAATGGATATATAACTACCAAATCCCCCATAGTTACTTCTCCTTGATACATTGTTGTTCTAAAACCACCATAATTTACTGCTCCGATGTCAATACCTAGGTAATCACGAATAGTTGTCGCTCCCCATTTGCCGAGATCATAACGACCATAATCATCTTCTGCATAAGTTAACACTTCATTTACAAATTCAAGATAGGTTGTATCAGTTTTGTAAGTTTCAAAAATAGAATCCACTTCATTGTCTGTTTCAAAAATATCTGATTGAGATAGAATAGTTGCATCAAAATTAGTAATTTCTTTTCTTTCACGATCAAAAGTTAGTTTGATTTTTGCCATCAGTGAGTATTGATTAGAAGATGCTTGTGCATATATCAAATTGGAACCGTTTATTTCAATTGTAGATGCTTCAGTTTTATGTGTGTGTCCGTTAAAAACAACATCAACTCTTGAATCTCCTGTTAAACTAGCAATTTCAAAATTTATTTCTGAACCTGAATGAATATATACAACAACAATATCAACTGCTTTTTCTGTTCTTAAATATTTAGAATAATCTTCAATCACATCAACTGGATCTAAAAATTCTATATTTTGAACTCTTGAAGCAGCTATTGAATCCATAACATTTCCAATAACACCTATAACTCCTACTTTTACTCCATTTACATCAGAAACTAAGTAAGGTTCTGTAAATTCAAGTGGTTTTTGTGTATCTTTATAGACAATATTAGCTGCTAAAATAGGAAAATCAGCTTCTCCATTAATTAGTTCGTTATCTTTATATTCACCAATTTTTTCTATTCCCCAATCAAATTCATGATTACCAATTATGAAACCATCAAAATCAACTGCATTCATTGCTTCAACTAAGGGTCTTCCATAATAGTAGTTTGAAATAGCAGTACCTTGGAAAATATCTCCATTTGTTAGAGCTAATACATGATCATAGTTCTCTTTCATATATCTTATTTCATTCGAAATTGAAGAAAAACTATCAAAATCTAAATATGCCCCTCCATGAAAATCATTTACCGAATATAAATATATATCTTGGTAACGATCATAAACTGGTTCTGTTGTTACCATTTGTGTATCAGTAATTGTAGTTATTGATTCTGTAATATCTGTTGATGTAAATGAATCAGTTTTCGTAAATGTAGAATCATCAGTTGATGGATTACTACTATTACTAGTAGATGAGTTGTTTGTAGTTAGTGAATCAGTTGTATAATCTGTAGTTCTGAACTGACAACCAGCTAAAAATGTAAAAATAAGTAACATTGTAAAAACAATAATCTTTTTCATTTTGCACCTCTTTTTAAGTATTTATGTTTTACTATAATCTCATTTCATATTTAATTAAATGATTCTACAGTATTAATATTATATATTAACTGTTGATTAATTAAAAGAAAAACTTACCGACATATTGATAAATGGCGGTAAGTTTTTTTTTATTAATATTTAATTCATTTGAGATTTAGATTAAACCATAATGTGTAAATACGTTATTAATACCAATTTCAGTTAAGAATGTTAACATATCGTCATTCATGTAATCACTATTTACAAATACATATGGATCCAGGCTGAATGGGAATACTGTTCCCATAGTTTCTAATTCAGGTGTTAGAATATTTCTAACAATCATAGAATCTAAAACCAAATCGCGTTGACTAGAATTTAACGTAGCTACTGCAGTAGCAGAGAATGATACATTAGTGAAGTTAACTCCATCAAATTGTTGAACGGCGATAATAAAGTTTTTGATTTCAGTCTTGGTAGTAACAGTTATTGTATATGTTGTTGTATCTTCTGCTAAAGCAGGAATACCACCTGCTACATTAGCGTTACCACGAATCATATTATCGATTGTAACATGAACAGAATCACTTAATAAAACTTGATCAATCTGTGTTGAAGTTAAATTGTTAATTGTATCAGCATCAAATGGGTCATTGTAATTAGTTAATCCTAATATGTCAAATGTATCTAAAATATAAATAAGTTCTTGTTTTTCTACAACTTCAGCTGGTATTAAATCAACTGTAGTTGCTATCCTCTTAGTTGTAGGTACCAATAGACTAGTTGTTCCATAAGGTTCAGATTCATCGCCTGAAACATCCAAGAAATAGTCAGAGACTGTAGCTAACATAATATAAGAATTGAATAAAATATTACGATCAATTGTTTGTACTTGAGTAAGACTTGGTGAGAATGTATCAAAATCAAGATTAGGAGTAGCAAATAAATCAATTGAAATAAAGAAAGCTTCGAGCTCATTTGATTCTATAAAAGTTACATCAGGATAAATTATCCTAATCTGTGAAGATGTTTCATCAACATCAGGGATAATTAAACTAGTAATATTAGAACCTAATATTTGATTAGATACAGTAGCTTGCATAGAAGCAGATTGTATAACCAAAGACATATTATCTATAAATTTTTGTTCATCTATTTCATTAGTTAAATCTTTTACGTCAATATAACCCATTGCTAACATCGCTTCAATAATTGCTTTAATTTCTACTTTAGCAACAAATTCTGTGGTTACAGTTGCACCACGAATAATTTTTAAATCTGTACCTAATTCATCTTGTTCTGGAACGTAAAGTAGATTAGAACTAAGGTTAAGTAGTTGATCAGATATTGTCGCATGAAGAATAGATGATTCTAGTAGAACTGTTCGTTTAGTATCATCATCAAGACTTGCAAATGTAAAGTCTTCAAATAACGCTGGATCACTTACTCCTAACAAATCAAGTCCAGCAACAAGAGCTTCTAATTCGTCACTAGTAATATATGTAGTTAATCCTCTAGGTACTAAGATATCGAAATTATCTATATCTTTTTCAGGAACTATTACTGTAGAACCAATATTAAGTATTTCATCAGAAATTGTCGAGTGAATTATCGCTGATTCTAGCATTACTGTCATATTATTCTTTAATAAAGTCGTATCTTCTAGATTAACCGTATTAAAATCAGCAACTTTTGTATATCCCATATCAAGCATTGCTTTAATAATAGCTTTAATTTCAGTTTTAATTAAGTAATTAGTAACTACAACACCTGTTGATACTGTTAAGTCATTACCTAAAATATCTTTCTCAGGTATATTTATAGTTGTTGCACCTAATTCAAATATTTGGTCGGAAATAGTCGCATGAAGTATCGCAGAAGATAGTAACTCATCACGTTTTAATTCAGTGTCTAAAACTATGAAGTTTACTTCTTCGAATAGCGATGGATCACTTACTCCTAAT
>Ga0265294_10004672_pt1 | contig 17031 bp, 16 predicted proteins | sample MunlanPumphouse3_FD_192504 | JGI IMG/M metagenome (GOLD analysis project Ga0265294, IMG submission 192504) | Groundwater microbial communities from a municipal landfill in Southern Ontario, Canada - Pumphouse #3 | ecosystem: Environmental > Aquatic > Deep subsurface > Groundwater | place...
ATTTTCAACCACGAAGGATCGACCATCGTCATATATGACAGTCCGCTCGGACGCACCGCCAGCCCGCGCTCGCGAATATCGGCTAGCAGTGCCTTATATGGTTCTTTCCAGCGGTAATGATTAATATATTCACTGAGTTCGGTATAACGCCGGTCATAGTCCAGTTTGCGGCGATATTGTCTTATATCGTCATAAACCGTTTTTTTGTCGGAATCGAATGCCTTGTCGGCCAAAAGATCTTCAACGTCTTCATCCTCATTGAAATATTGAAGCTCATCTTTTTTGAAGCGGTCAAAAATATTGATACCGTTGTATTTAGCGGCCTGTTGCGCAGCTCCGAATGCAATCATCGGTCCGACAAAGGCGATACGCGACTGCATTTCAGTAAGCGTGCGTCTGGCGGCGTCAAGCAAATCCTGGCGGTTCTGCCCGTTGTCCTCAACATCTGCCGGCTCATAATTTTCCAGCATCGCGTCACAGGCTTTGATTAAATTCAACTCGCCGATCAGATTCAATGAATTCCGCTGCCATTCAGCTGCCGCCAAGGCCGCCGACTGTTCCGCGGTTTCCACTTTCATCTTGGCGCGAACCGCCAACTGGAGATCGAACAAAAACAGCACAACCAGACCAAGAATGATCACGATCACCAGCCCGAGCAGCATAACCTGCCCGCGTTCTTTATTCGTTTGGCGTATAAGCATGATAACCATCACTTCTTAAATAGTTTCTTGCATGATTGATCATTTCCACGCGGCTGCTGGAAATCCTTCCTGCATTGCTTCTTCTTAACCGCAAAAAATCAAACATCGGTTTGTTGTATATGGTTACGGCGGCGTTGACGGTTTTCTCGCTGCTGCTGACATGTGCGGCCAAAAAAGGCGTTTCAGTTCCCCCTAGCTCCTGTTCGGTCCAGTATTCATAATTAATCCGATATACGCCGGCACGGTCAAATTGCATGTAATCTCTGGCCCGTTCCGATAATTTTTCGCGCATTTCCCGATGAGAAGTATAGGGACCAAGTTTTACTGCGGAATAATCACGTCCGCTCGCGGCCATCGCCGCAGTTCGTGCGGCGCGTCTGGTAATCGCGGGGGTGTATCCGAGTGCATGGGACTTCGCGGCATAAAATGCCGAATATTCGCAGATCATATTAGCGATGGCAAAATTGAATATTTGAATCAAGCCGAAAAACACCATCATCAGGATAGCAATGCAAAGCATCGTTTCGAGTATAGTTGATCCTTTTTGTCGGCGCCATGACTTTTCCATATTTCGCTAGCTCCATCTGCTGTTCAACCTGACGGCATATAAGTTACATGTTTAAATCATTTTTTCTAATCATTTAAAACATTCTGAATCCGTGAGAAATTCAGTACGGCACAAGTGTGAGGTAATGGACTTTTCCGAGGCGGAAATCGGGTTGAATATCTATCCCGGACAGGTGCATCAGATATGTGAATACCACGAAAAATCCAGCGACTTTTTCAGAAGCCGGTTTGAAAATTCCTGAATCGATGATAATTTTATAAGCTTGAACTAAACGGTTTGACGGTGCATTTCCTTGCCTTGGAGATGATGCTTGCAAACCCGTAACAAAAGGAAAAAGTTTATGGACAAGGCAGCTAAAACCGGCATTATCACCAAATTCGCACGCCAGGATGGCGACACCGGCTCACCGGAAGTACAGATCGCAGTTCTTACTCATCGTATTAAAGAACTTACTGCACATCTCCAGAGCAACAAAAAAGACAACAGCACCCGCCGCGGTCTTTTGCTCATGGTCAGCCGCCGCCGTAACTTGCTCAAATATCTCTACAGAGAAAATTATGAGCGTTACATTTCCCTGACCAACGAACTTGGAATCCGTCGCTGATTTTCAAACGTGGAATAATTGATGCCGGGCCTGATGCATATTTTGCGTCAGGCTCGTTTGTTTTTTTGAAGTAAGTAATTGTTGATGTTTCTTGTGGAATGTCTGCGACAACAGGTTCCGGGAATGTGATTCCGGGGAGTTGCTGTCGCGATTCCGCAATTTGAACATCATAACCGATAACTCCGCTAACATGCGGAAAACCAAAGGAAAGGATAATATGTCCGAAGAAAAAATTGTTTGTCAAATTGCGGAAAACCGCAGCATCGAAATCTCGACCGGTAAATTGGCCAATCTGGCCAATGGCTCCTGCGTTCTGCGCATGGGCGATACCACTTTGCTGGTAACCTGTTGTTCCGGCCCGGCGCGTCCTGGTACGGACTTTCTCGCGCTTACGGTAGATTACCGTGAAAAATACAGCGCAGCCGGCAAATTTCCGGGTGGATTCATCAAACGCGAAGGGCGCCCGAGTGAACGTGAAATTCTAACTTGCCGGATGGCCGACCGTCCGGTTCGTCCGTTATTCCCGAAGGGGTTCTTTGACGAAGTCCAGATTCAGGGGCTCCTGCTCAGTGCCGACGGAATCAACAACCCTGATATCATGTTAATTCTCGGAACTTCCGTTGCTCTGACTCTTTCAGATCTGCCGTTCCAGGGCCCGATCGGCGCCGTACGCGTCGGTTATGTTGACGGGAAATTCGTCGCCAATCCGACTAATGCGGAAATGGCCAAAAGTTCACTTGAACTGATCTATGCGGGAATCGCTGACAAAGTGATTATGATCGAAGGCGATGCTGATGAAGTTTCCGAACAAATGCTCGCGGATGCCCTGCATTTTGCCAATGACATTGTAAAAAAACAAATTGCTGCGCAGCTTGAGCTTGCCGCCAAGGCCGGAAAAGCGAAAAAGACCCCAACCTTGCATCTGGTTCCGGAAGCTCTTGATTCAGCATTGCGCGAATTCTGTAAAAACCGCATTGAAGCTGTTTGCACCGTTCCCGGCAAAGCCGACCGCATCGAGGCGATGAACGCACTGCTCGGCGAAGCCAAAGCCGCGCTGGCAGCTCAATTCCAAGAAATACCCGAACTCGATTTGGAATTCAATAAATCGTTTGATGATCTGGTACGTGACACCACCCGTCGCGTCATACTCGAAAAACAGTTCCGCCCAGATGGACGCGGCATTGAAGATATCCGGCAACTTTCCGCTGAAGTTGATGTCCTTCCGGTCGTTCATGGTTCCGGACTCTTTTCTCGCGGCGAAACTCAGGCGTTGGTTATTGCCACGCTCGGCGGTGAAAAAGATGCTCAGGAATTCGACACCATCACAACCGGCAGTGAATCCGCATCAAACAAACGTTTTTACCTGCACTATAATTTCCCCAACTACAGCGTTGGTGAAGTAGGGCGGATTATGGGACCGGGAAGGCGCGAAATCGGCCACGGTAACCTGGCGGAACGTTCCGTAGCCAAGGTTATTCCCAAGGATTTCCCGTATGTAGTGCGTTGCGTTTCCGAAATCATGGCCTCCAACGGGTCGACTTCGATGGCTTCAGTCTGCGGCGCGATACTTGCGCTGATGGATGCCGGTGTTCCGATCAAGGCTCCGGTCGCAGGTATTTCCTGTGGTCTTATCACCGATGATAACGGCAAGCAGCTTCTGCTGACCGACATTATCGGAGCAGAAGACCATTTTGGCGACATGGATTTTAAGGTTTGCGGCACCCGCACCGGAATCACCGGATTTCAGCTCGACCTGAAACTGCCCGGTATCGACATAGATCTGCTCTGTCAAGGGATGGAACGCAACCGGATTGCCCGTTTCAAAATTCTTGATGTCATTGAGTCATGTCTTTCCGCGCCTCGCGAACAAATCAGCGCCCGTGCGCCGCATATCGTAGTAATCAGAATCAATCCGGAAAAAATCGGCGCGTTGATCGGCCCCGGCGGTAAGAACATCAAGGCGATCACCGAAGAAACTAAATCTTCAATTGACGTCTCCGATGACGGCGTGGTCAAAATCCTCGCGCCAAACCATGATTATCTGGAAGAAGCCAAAGCTCGTGTACTCGGGTTCACCGCTGAAGCTGAAATCGGCAAAATCTATCGCGGCAGAGTCACCAGTGTCAAAGATTTCGGCGCATTCGTTGAAATTATTCCCGGCATGGAAGGCCTGCTTCATATTTCAGAAATGGCCGATTACCGCGTAAAAGCGGTTACCGATATCTGCAACGAAGGCGACAATGTCACCGTCAAGGTTATCGATATTGAACCGTCCTCCGGCAAAATTCGTTTGAGCCGTAAAGCCGCGCTCAAGGAACTCGGAGAATAACGCGTAACTATAAGTCTAAAATTCGCGCGCGCATAATGCGCGCGCGAATTTTAAAGCATGATTTGCATATGAATAATTTCGACAGTATTTGCAGAGATATTGAAAAAGGAATTGAACCCGATGACGGGGCTTTGAAACTGTTGCTGGAGCTGGAAGATGAAGCCGAGCTGCAGCGTCTTTTCTCAATTGCATACGACATTAAAACCCGTTACGTCGGGAGGAAGGTCTATTTCCGCGGACTGGTTGAACTCAGCAACATCTGTACAAAAAACTGTCTTTACTGCGGCATCCGCAAAGGCAACTCCAAGGTTAATCGTTTTATACTGACCAAACAGGAGATCGTGGAAGAAACTTTGTGGGCTTTGAAAAGTCATTACGGTTCGGTGGTACTCCAGAGCGGGGAACGTTCGGATCCCGAATTTGTCGACTTCATCGAAGACACTTTACGTGAAATAACTCTGCGTTCGGAAGGGAAACTCGGCATAACCTTGTCACTTGGTGAACAGAGTTTCGAAACCTACCGGCGCTGGTTTGAGGCCGGCGCGCAGCGTTATCTGCTGCGTATCGAATCTTCTGATCCGGAACTTTATCACAAACTTCATCCTGCCGACCATTCTTATGAAGAACGAGTTGATTGTCTGCGGCACCTTCAGAAAGCAGGCTTTCAGACCGGTACCGGCGTTATGATTGGACTACCCTTTCAAACTACTGAAAACTTGATTCACGACTTGCGCTTTTTTCAAAAATTAGACATTGATATGATCGGTATGGGACCGTATCTGGTTCACCCTGATACGCCGCTGGCCGAAGCGATGCCGGAATTTGAAGCCAAGCGCAAACATCAGCTTAAAATGGGTTTGAAAATGATCGCTTGCGCCCGCATCCTGCTTAAAGATGTCAATATCGCCTCAACCACCGCGCTGCAGGCGCTTGACTCCAACGGACGGCAGCAGGGGCTCCTGGCCGGAGCCAACGTAATGATGCCGAATATCACCGACACCCGTTACCGTGCCGGATATCAACTTTATGCCGGGAAACCGGGAATGAACGAAAATTCGGAAGAGTCCAAAATTTCGCTGGAACAATCCATCCTCGCCATCGGCGAAACCATCGGTTACGATGAGTGGGGTAATCCAAAACATTTTTACCAAAGAACCGGGAAGGAATGACGATATGAAAGTTTTAGCAGACAATATTAAGAACGCAATGAGCGAGTCATCTTTCATACGCAGAATGTTCGAAGCCGGACTCGAAATGAAACATAAGTTCGGTGCGGATAATGTTTATGACTTCAGCCTGGGAAATCCTGATGCACCGCCGCCGCCCGCGGTAAAAAATTCGCTCTACCAAGTCGCCGAAAATTCCGGCAAGCCATTCGCTTTCGGCTATATGCCGAATGCCGGTTATCCGGAAAGTCGCGCTGCGGTGGCCGGAAGTCTGAGTCGTGAACAGCAATTTGAGGTACCGCCATCGCATGTGGTGCTCACCGTTGGCGCCGCTGGCGCGATCAATGTATTTTTCAGGGCAACGTTGGAACCGGGTGATGAAGTTATTTGTCCTGCTCCTTATTTCGTCGAATATAAATTCTACGCATCAAATTATGGCGGAGTCCTGAAACCTGTTCCGGCTAAGGACTTTACTTTCGAGCTGGATGTCACTGCTATCGAAAAAGCATTGACGCCACGCACTAAAGCAATCCTGATCAATTCTCCGAATAATCCGACCGGTCAGATTTATAATCGTGCTGAACTTGAAGCTCTGGCTTCAGTAATGCGTCGACACATGGAAAAAACCGGCAACGTACTGTATCTGATTTCCGATGAACCGTACCGCGCATTGAATTTTGACGGCGTCGAAGTACCGCCGTTATTCGGACTCTATCCTTACACCGTCATTGTCGGGTCATATTCCAAGACTCTTTCACTCGCCGGAGCACGCATTGGTTACCTTGCGGTTTGCCCGAATATGCCCGATGCCATGGAACTGATCAACGGAACAGTGATGACCAACCGTATTCTCGGCTTTGTCAACGCTCCGGCAATTGCTCAGAAACTGCTGACTGGGCTGATTAATGAACAGATTGATCTGAATATCTACCGGGAACGACGCGACGAAATGGCAAAAGTACTCACTGATGCCGGTATCGAATTTACCATGCCCAAAGGCGCGCTATATTTTTTTCCGAAATCTCCGGTTCCGGATGAAACGGTATTTATAGACGCGCTGATGAAGGAACACATTTTGGGAGTTCCCGGCAAAGGTTTCGGTTATCCCGGATATTTCCGCCTGGCTTTTTGCGTACCGATGTCAAGCATCAAAAATTCCGCAGCCGGGTTCAAGCGCGCCGTCAGAGCGGTCAAATCGCAACTCTGACAAAGTCATCTTTCCACGCTGATAACCTGGTTATTGCGCAGCATTAAACTTGCGATGATCTTAAAAAATCCGCCGGATTATTCGAAACTGATTTCGCCGAAATTCTCAGGAAGATGGAAGTTTTTCTGATCAATCGGTTGCCAGCTTATCCAGTGCGGATGAGAAGTTTTATCCCCGCATTTATAGAAATTCGCGCGCCAGATTTTTCCCGATAGCTCGTTGATTTCCTGTTTGGTTTCATCAGCAAACAAGGCAAGCGGAATTTTGAACCCAAGTTCCCAAGTGGTCGGAACATCAATTTCCGGGTCAATTTTACCGGATAAGGAATGAAAAACCTGAATGCGGCCGGCAGACTTCGCACTGACCGGATTGAAGTCAGCAAAGCCGTTGTGGCCTCTGCGATGATCACGGACATGATAAAGCAGAAAAGTACCATTGGCACTAAACTCGAAGTTAAAGTAGCCGCATTTTACTGATGGTTCAACAAAGAATTCAACACAGCTGTCTTTGCACACTTGCTCGTTGTAATTTTCAGTAACAGCGCGCACATAGCGGTCTTTGACTTGAAATAATCCATAAATATTGAGGTTGTCGTGGAGCATTTTGCAATTGGTTGCCGGATGATGAGCAGTCGATTCCGGACGCACTGTGTCAATACGGATAATTTCTGCTGAATTCCAAGCTGCTGAATCCCAGCCGGCATTCAATGCAGGCGGCTCATTGACTTTTTTTACTTGGTACATGATAGTGGTTCCTTTTTAATTTCTTGTGGCGTGATTACAGTTTTAAGTTTTGACGCAGTTTTATTGTTTTCAACTACGATTTCCTTGACAAATATCAGCTTGTCGGCATTTTGGTCGGAACGCATCGAAATGGTTCCGCTAACCCCCTGATAATTCTTGATGTTTAAAATTTCCTGAGCAAGTTCTTCGCCTTTTAAACCGGATTGCAGAGCTTTTACCGCAAGTCCGAGGGTGTCATAACCTTGAGCTTCACATGCTGCGGGAACACGCGCTGTTATGTTCATGATGTTTTCGACGAATTCTTTTACTCCGTCACTCTCATATTCAGGGGAGAACATGCCAAAATAAAAACACTTACCCGGATTGGCTCCAATATCTGTATAAATATTTTCTTCATCCCATCCATCACCTCCGAAAATATAACCGTTGAAGCCGAATATTCTCGCTTCCTTAATGAAGCGTACGGCCTCGGTTGCTTCCGCGAGAAAACAAATTCCATCGACATCAGCCTGGACAATGCGTCGCAATTGCCGGTTGAATGTCGCTTCATGATTATAAAAGCCGTCAATCAAAACTACTTCGCCGCCGCAATCCGCAAATGATTTTTTTACGTCAAAGCCCAGATAACGATTTTGAGCACTTTCTTCATCGGCATCGACTAAAATTGCAATTTTTCGCATTTCCAAGCACTGGTACGCATAAACACCAAGGTATTTACCTTGCATGTTATCGGTAAAGCATGTGCGGAACATAAATTTATTGCCAACAGTGAGATTCCCGGAGGTTGCGGTCGGAGTTATGACCGGGACTTGATATTTTTCCGCTTCCGGGCGCATGGCAAATGTCGAACTCGAACTGTATGCCCCGATGATAAGCGGAACTTTGTGCCAAGACGCCAGGGTTTTGGTAGCTTTAGCCGTTCCGGCGAGAGTGCTTTGATTATCGAGCACCCGCAAACTGATTTTGGCAGCATCGGGTTTTGCACTCTGATTCAGTTCTGAACACTTCAGCTCAATTCCAGCCAACAGCCTTTGCCCGTAATCGGCATGCGCGCCGCTGAGCGGCAAATTTACGCCGACTACTATTTCAGGACGGGAATCAAAAAACGAACAGCCAACTGATATTAACAATAATGGCAAAACAAAGATAAACCGCATTATAAATTCCTCCACTGGTTGAGCTTTTTACAATATCACTAAAAACAGACAAAAAAAGGCGCTGTTCAAATGAAATCCCAAGTCAGAATTGCGGTTTAGAGAATAATCCTGAAAAAAACAGTCGGATCATTACCGCCCCGAAGGGTTGGTCATAAAAACGTAAAATGACATTAAGTGATTCCCCATAAAAAGGAAATTAATCTACCGGAATATCAAGCCTTGATTCAACGGTGGCGCTTTGATTATTCATTCCGGTCAATGTCATTGACATGATATAACCGCCTTCAGAAAATGGGGTATTAACAGTCAGCGGATCGATAATGCGTATCGCACGCAGATCCGCAGTGGTTTCGCCAACTCCAAGAATTATTTTGCCAGATGGTAATAATTCATGCCCGTCTACCGACAACGAAGCGACCAGCATTTGTCTTTTGTCGGCTTTAGCTGTTACTAATGGAGTTATTTCCGCGACAGCATGCTCATCAATGTTCAGCATTTCGACGCGATAATCAATATTTATAATTTCGAAATTTAAGGTTTCCATAATCGGGGCTAATATAGTTAACCCACAGCAGTTGTCAAACTAATTTAATCGCTTTTAAGTGTTAGCGCCTTGAATTTTTCATAAAACAAAGTAAATTCTTAGGTTCTGATTTTAAATTTATTTATTTCGTATTCAGCGATAATGGTTGCGCTGGAATAATCATGAAAAACACCATACAAAGAGGGTAGGACATTATATGAAAAGGACTTATCAGCCATCAGTATTGAAAAGAAAGCGTAAATTCGGATTTCGTGCCAGAATGTCCGATAAAAACGGTCGCCTTATTTTGGCGCGTCGCCGTCAGAAAGGACGCAGCAAATTAACCGTTATTTAATCGTAATCTACCATGGATGAGGCACCCCCCGGCAAAGAATATTCGTTTGGAAGTTCTTATAAGTTGCGTCTCAAGTCAGAATTTGATTATGTCCGCAATAATGGGGAAAAGTATATCTCACGCTTATGCGTGTTGTCAGTTGCTACCAGCCGGGACGGGAAATTAAGAGGTGGGGTTATATGCGGCAAAAAATACAGCCTGAAGGCGGTGGAAAGAAACCGTGCGCGACGGTTGTGCTGGGAATCAATTCGAATGTTGAGATCCAATATTTCCCCGGTTCATTTTGTGCTGATCCCGCGGGCAAAAATGAAAATCGGGTGCAAACAGCAAGACGTCCAGCGGGATATTGCTTTTTTGTTCAGAAAGGCCGGGCTATTGAATGGCGAAAGCGGTTCAACATGTCCGGTATTTCAATCCTGATAGTCAGGGGTTATCAATTGACAATTTCGCCATGGTTGCCGAGAAGTTGCAGATTCGAACCGAGCTGTTCCCAATATGCGATTGATGCGTTCCGGATTCATGGTTTTTTTATGGGGCTGGCTTTGACTGTTTGGAGATTACTCAGGTGCCAGCCGTTTTGCAAAGGCGGCTTCGACCCCGTGCCTGCGCGTAAAAGGGAAAATGATTAGGAGTATAATGTGAAATTTGATAAAGAAACGGCAATTGCTGTTATAATTTGTATTATTTTTGTTGTAGGATGGCTACCGTTTTGCAGAATGATGGGCTGGGTTTCTGAAAAACCAGCTAGACCGGTAACGCCGATTGCTGATACTGTACAAGTACCTGCCAAAACGGTTGAAAATATCAAATCCGATTCGAAACACCCTGCTGCATTGCCACAGGAATCCGCATCTGCTGAAATCCTTACCGATATTGCGTTGCAAGAGTTGCGCAATGATTTTTTTGTGGTTTCCATAGATCCGGTCAAAGGCGAAATTGCCGATGTCCTGTTTGAAAAGCATTACAAGCATAATCACAAAGATAAAATTATGCTGAAAGGTTCTCTTCCTGAGCGTTCCGGAATAATGAGTATTTCTTCAGCTCAACCTTGGAAGGTCAAAGCCATCGTTGAAAACCGGCTGGACGGTTTATCCGGCTATCTGCTGGTCCGCCGCATTGCTATCGCCGATCAGGAGATTTTGCTTAAACAGGAATGGAAAATTTCTGGCAATTACAGCCTTGACTATAAAGTCGAATTCCTGAATCCAGGAACCGAACCGGTCAACATTGAAATGCTTAAAGTCGGCAGCGGTACTTTGATGCCCTTTTCTCTGCAGTCCGGAGACATGGTACGCGGTGAAACTTTGACTTTGGAGTTGATGACCGAAGATGAGACAGTCAAAAGTATTGCGGTCAATGCCAGTGAAACGAAATTTAATTATAAGCCGGAACTCCCGGTAAAATGGTCCGCGCTGGTCAATCGTTATTTTATGACTATTTTGCTGGCTGAAAGTGTACCTTTCACGTCAATTGAACAATATCGCGAAAAAAGAATACCGACTACTCCTGAAGAAAAAAAATTAATCGGCGAAAACTTCATGTCAAAAATCTTCGGAGGATCAAACCACTATTACGAAGCTGATACCGCAGGCGTATATAAACAAATAACCATTCCGTCCGGTCAAAGCAAAATACTGAAATTTAAATCATATCTGGGTCCCAAAATATCCACTGAAGTCAATGCGTTCGATCCCTCCGTATCTTATACTATGCGCCTGATGTCATGGCGCCCCATGAACGCACTCGCCAAACTAATGTTATGGTCATTGATGGAGCTAAAAAGTTTCTGCGGTTCTTTCGGCTGGGCAATTATTATGCTTACGATTATCGTCAGGTTGCTGGTCTGGCCGTTTACCCACAAAGCCAATGTGTCGATGAAAAAAATGCAGAGTTTTCAGCCGGAAATTAAAGAAATCCGCAATAAATATAAAGATAATCCTCAGCTTATGAATACCAAAATGATGGAGCTCTACAAGCGCGAAAAAATCAATCCAATGCGGGGTTGTTTGCCATTGCTGCTTCAGCTTCCGATTTTCATGGCACTTTATTTTTCTCTTGATGCGGTCGTTGAATTGAGGCATGTCCCTTTCTGGTGGGCTAAAGATCTGTCGCAGCCGGACACGATTTTTGAAATATTCGGCTTCGCGGTTAATCCTCTGGTTCTTATGATGACCGGACTGATGATTCTTCAGCAGAAATTGATGCCTCAGTCCGGCGATCCCATGCAGGCTAAAATGATGATGTTTATGCCTGTAATTATGTTGTTGATTCTCTATAACCTGCCGTCCGGTCTTACGTTATACTGGACGGTTAGCCAAATATTCAGTATATTGCAGATGCTGCTGACCCAGAAACTCACCCAAAACACCAAAACGGATAATAATGGCAAGCTAGCAAATGCGCAAAGAAAGTAAGGAGTTACTTAAAATGAGTGCAAAAATCGAAGAACAGAAATCAAAAGCAGTTAGGACACTTGGTACAATGTTTGAATACCTTGGATTGAACGCCGAACTGAAAGTAGAAGAAAAAAATTCCAAAATAGCCATTAAAATTCTTTCCGAGGATGCCGGCCGAATTATCGGACGCAAAGGACAATCCCTGGAAAGTCTTCAAATGCTCCTCAATCGTATGCTTTTCAATAAAGATACCGAGTTCCCGAGAGTGATACTTGATATTGATGGATATGCCGGATTCCGCAATGATTCTTTTGATAAAACTGAGGAAAAGCGTGCCAGCGGATATTCGCGCTCACCCAATCCGCACGAAGAGAGCGAGGAATACCCGGGGAACGATGAAAATGATGATATCCTTCGCCAACAGGCGTTGGATGCAGCTAAGGAAGTCAAGCGTTGGGGTGATCCTGTAACGCTCTCCCGGATGAATGCACGTGATCGCAGAATTATTCATATTACGCTTCAGGATGATTCTGAAATTACCACCGAAAGTGTCGGCGAAGGATCTCTGAAAAAAGTCGTTATATCAGCAAAAAAATAAACTGATATTAGTTGTATTGTGCAGTTTTTAATGTACTTTACTTCTTCCGTATATTTGATACGACGGAGTTTTTTTCGGGGTGTGGCTCAGCCTGGCTAGAGCGCTGCGTTCGGGACGCAGAGGCCGGAGGTTCAAATCCTCTCACCCCGACCATCTCTTTTTTGCTTATTATCAAGCATTTATGAAAAGTATTCATTTTTCATATTATAAAAAAAAGACAAATATCCCAAAAATCGCCCCAAATATTCAAAAATTCTTTAGGACTCTTGTGTAAAGTGTCCTATGTTGTTGAATATAATACTATGATGTTCATGGCTTATTCCCATGAGGTGAAAAACACAAAACATAGTATTAGGAGGCCGATTATGGCAAGAAAAAAAACATTAAATCCGAAATTGTTTCAGAAAGGTAAAGGCAATTATCGTTTCCGTAGGTTCATCAATGGTAAAGACAAAGAATTCAATACTAAAACTACAGACCGCAAAGAAGCGGAAAAGTTTGTAGCTGAATATCTTAGTGCTGAAAGACTGGCAGAAGAACAACTTAGAAAAAAGAAAAATCCAGCCCAAATAACTAAATTGGTAATGGAGACTATTGATTCTAATTATGAACAATTGCCTCTGGAAGATGTTTTTGAGCTATGGTATAGCCACTCTCCCAACTTTAGCACTACTTCTGAAGCCCATCAGCAAAAAAGAAAAGCATGGTTCACTAAGTTTGTCAATTTCTGTCTTTCGCAAGGTCTAACCTCTTTTGACGAAGTTAATGAAAGTATAGCCATTCGCTTTAAGTCTTTTCTGTTGAAAGAGCGATATTCACCGAGAAACATGAATGAATATTTGGCTTTTCTTTCTAGTGTCTATAAAATGATTGACCGTTTAAAATCACTACCCTTTCGTAATCCTTTTGTCCCAGAAGTTATTCAACCACAGAAGGTATCCAAAGTTGGCGAAAAAAAGGAAGAATAGATAAACAACGTGATAAACGTGATAGGGGCGTGATAGTTTTTAAAAACTTCTATCACGCCTTTACTCTTTGTCTATCAGAGGGTTAGGCTTTGGCGTGATGGTTGTGATAGTTTTTTCTAGAAAGTTTTTGAGTAAAATAGAAAAAAGAAGAAAAAAGAAATGCAAAAAAGTGTCACGACTGTCACGGCGGGACACTTGGCAGAATGAAACCAAGGTCAAAAAGTACGAATGAACCAGACATCCAATGTCCACCCACTAGCACTGGCTAACTCAAATATAGCGTAAAGGAAGTTCAGTCCCTGTTATCGGTACCGATTATCGGTAATTCATCGGTAACGTATCGGTAAAATCATCGGTAGAATTGTTATTTCTGGGAGAGTAGGTTTTGGGTATTAATATGACTATAAGTTATAGATAATTTCGTTTTATAACAGTTTGATTTTAATTGTTGTTATAGTAAAATAATAAAGATACTTTTGCTTTTCTTGGAAACGTATTAGTCCCAATGGTTTTGAGTGCTAGTTAGAAAAGAGAGAATTTTAAAATGAAAACAGTCTGTCCAAATTGCCATCACAAATATGAAATCCCAGAAGATTATGTGGGAGAAATATTATGCGAGAATTATAAGCATAAATTTTCGGCGAATAAAACAAAGTTCTGTCAAAACTGTGAAGAAGCTAATCCTGCTGATGCCCCTCACTGCTATCGTTGTAGCCATCTGTTTCAATTTTCAGAAACCGATTTAGAGCAAGAATCGGCACCACGAGAAAACGCTAATGCTCAGTATGATAAAGGAATGATGTATTATAAAACCAGAAATTACAAAAAAGCATGCGAATGGTTTTTGAATGCAGCTGCACTGGAGCACGAAGAAGCGTTTAGTTGGTATTTGAAAGCATTAGAAATGGGGGAAAAGGAAGCGTTTAATTGCTATTTGAAAGCAGCGGAAACAGGAGATGTAGATGCACAAGAAGCATTGGGGAATATGTATTATTTTGGAGAAGGTGTAGAGGAGGATTGCCATAAAGCATTTAATTGGTATTTGAAAGCAGCAAAGAAAGGCAATACTGGGGCACAAAAAAATTTAGGAGATATGTATAGGTTTAAAGACCAAAATTACCCAAAAGCATTTGATTGGTATCTAAAAGCGGCAGAGTTAGAAAATGCAAATGCACAGGAAGCTTTAGGGCATATGTATTATTACGGAGAAGGCGTAGAGCAAGACCATCAAGAAGCATTTGATTGGTATTTAAAAGCGGCAGAATCAGGAAATACAAATGCACAAGAAACGTTGGGTGATATGTATTATTTTGGAGAAGGTGTAAAACAAGATTGTCAAAAAGCATCTAATTGGTACCTGAAATCGGCAGAATTAGGAAATATTTTTGCACAGGAAAAATTAGGAGATATGTATTACAATGGGAAAGACTTAAAACAAAATCATGAAAAAGCACTTGATTGGTATTTGAAAGCAGCAGAACTAGGAAATGCTGATGCACAGAAAAAACTAGGTGATATGTATTATCACGGAGAAGGTGTAGAACAAAATTACCTAAAAGCATTTCATTGGTATTTAATAGTAGCAAAACAAGGGCATGATGTAGATGCTCAGAAAAAATTAGGGGCTATGTATTACAATGGAGAATTTGTGAAGCAGGATTACCAAAAAGCATTTAATTGGTACTTAGAAGCTGCAGAATTAGGAGATACCGATGCCAAACATGTAATAGGAAATATGTATTATCACGGAAAAGGTGTAGAAATAAACCATAATAAAGCAGTCGAGTGGTATACTAAAACCTCAGATGAAGAATACTTTGAAGTTCAGAAAAAAACTAAAGGGTTTAGTTTGATAACATAATCCTGAATCCGCAAATGAATTTCCAGATTCAAGTGGTATAATATACAAACTGGTTTACATTACAAATAATTACTAGAGGAGTACGATTATGAGTGAAGAAATTTCAGAAGAAAAAGTACAAAGATTAATTTTTAACCATCCATGGCTTTTGGATATTAATTTTGAGAATATTCATGAGCTTGGTGAAAATGGCGGTTGGGAACGCAAGTTAGATGGTGGTCTGAGACTTGATTTGCTATGCAGACATAAGTTAAACGGACGACCAGTAATAATAGAGTTTAAGAAAAATAATTTTACTCGTGAGAATATTGGACAGATACTTGAATATCGAGCAGGAGTAATACTTGAATTAGATAAAGATGATTCAGAAATAAAACAGGTTTTCGGGAAAAAACTTAGTACGCCTATTTTGTGTCTTGTTGTTAAAGAGTGTACAGACGAGCAAAGAATTGCCTGCAATCTCAATGGAATTGAAGTATATGAATACAAAAACCATTCAAATAATTTCCAAGATGTAAATATAACTTTCTTGGAAGATTTGAGGGATAAGTACAAGAACGAGGTGTCTGTTTCTCCAACTAGATGTGGTTTAGTTGATGGATTTTACAATAAATTGTATAATAACCTAAAAGACAAAAACTTGTTAGATGAAGAATGTTGGGTAGATTTTAAAGAACAAAACTGTGGAGAGTGTGGAGAGTATTGGTTCGCTTACCACCACATGTTTATTAATAAATGGTTATTTAGCAAAAATAATCCAAGTGTTGGAATTTACGAAAATATCTTTGACAAAGACAAACCAAGATTTGTTTTTGGTTTATTCAGTGAGAATAAAGACCATCTTCTAAGAACTATTGAAAAATGGAAACAACTTTATCCTGAAACTACAATTGAAAGGAAAATAATTTCCATAGAATATGAAAATTATGCTGAGATATATTTATCAGAAACAGATGAAGATGAAGCGATAAAGCAATATATAAAATTAATTGAAAAATATAGAAATGTAATTGGAGAAATTACTGCAAGTTATTGAAGTAGAAGTTAAACAATGTACTCAAGTTACTCTATATAATTTAATCCAGTTATACTTGTTGATATGTTGTTTAGGATTAATAGTTTGCATCTAATTTGATACTGCTCCATATATTGCATTTCTTTTATGGGAATAGGCTGCATATAGTTTATCCCCATAAGCATAATGCCACCATTCAGCAGGGTAATTAACAAATCCTGCTGTAGTCATTGCTTTATATAGTAACATTCTATTATTATAAGAAGCCATTGATAAATTTTGTGAAAATATTGGAGTGCGTTCATTAAATTCTAAATATGCTGTTCCGCAATCAATTATCTTACCACGATACAGCAATGTTACATCAACAGCTCCACCAGTAGCGTGACCACTAACATTAGCGCAAAATTTATCAAGCATTAATTGAAGTTCTTCTGTTGTTAAATGATGGAATTGTTTCTGAAATTGAGTCAATATTTCTTCTCGTAAATTATTTTGTAAATCTTTAGAACGCCATCCACAAACAACCTGAATGGAAAATCCATTAGGTAGTAAACTTTGTGCTTTTATCAACATGTCTCTAACAGTGTTACGAACTTTGATTCGGTCAAAATCCACCAAAGCTTCTCCACATTCACAAACAGGAATTCGATTAATAAAATAGGCAGGGAGTATTTTACGAACCTTCATACGACACAACAAGTAGTTATAATATAACCGTATTTTTGCGAGTATTTTCATTTTGAGTGCTGGCGACAATCCTTTTTTATATATTACACTTGGCAACTTTTCATGTATTGAAGTTTTAGTATCTTTTTAGAATTTAGAGCTTATCAACTA
>Ga0265294_10004673_pt1 | contig 17019 bp, 19 predicted proteins | sample MunlanPumphouse3_FD_192504 | JGI IMG/M metagenome (GOLD analysis project Ga0265294, IMG submission 192504) | Groundwater microbial communities from a municipal landfill in Southern Ontario, Canada - Pumphouse #3 | ecosystem: Environmental > Aquatic > Deep subsurface > Groundwater | place...
TTCATTGAGAAAAGATGGTATAAATGTAACGGGCTTATTCTATAATCCTAATATTCATCCAATTGATGAATATCAAAGGAGGTTAGATACAGTAAATGAATATTCTAAGATAGTTGATTTAGATGTAAGATTTATAGATGACTATATGGAAGATGTTTGGCGTAATTATAATGGGGTAGATGACAGTAGATGTAAGATGTGTTATAGCATCAGACTAGATATGGCTGCTAAATACGCTAAAGAAAATGGTTATGATGCTTTTACATCGTCATTGCTTGTTAGTCCATATCAAAAGCATGATTTAATTAAAGAACTAGGTGAAAAATTTGCAAACAAATATGATGTAGATTTTTATTATTATGATTTTAGACCTTATTTCAGAGAGGGACAAGCAATGGCTCGTGAAATGAATCTATATAGACAAAAATATTGTGGATGTATAATTTCATATAATGAAAGAATAAAACATTTAAATAAATAGGTTAATTTTTAATGACCTGTTTTTTATTACGTGTTATAATTAGATAAGAATAATAAGGGATTGATTATATATATTTGTATTAGGGAGGCGATATTATAATGATGAGTGATATTGAAATAGCTCAAAACGTAGAAAAAGAAGATATCCGTAAGATAGCTTTAAAATTAGGTTTAACTGAGGATGATCTTGAGTTGTATGGAAAGTATAAAGCAAAAATAATAATGCCTAAACTTAAAGAACTTGAGTCCGGGAAAGATGGAAAATTAATATTAGTTACGGCTATTAATCCGACTAGTGCTGGTGAAGGTAAGACTACTACTAGTATTGGTTTGGCCGATTCATTAAATAAGATAGGTAAAAAAAGTGTTCTTTGTTTAAGGGAACCTTCATTAGGTCCTTGTTTTGGTATCAAAGGGGGAGCTTGTGGCGGAGGTTATGCCCAAGTTGTTCCTATGGAAGATATAAATCTTCACTTTACAGGAGATTTCCATGCCATAACAGCAGCTAATAATCTTTTATCAGCGTTATTAGATAATAGTATTCATCAAGGTAATATACTTAATATTGATCCTAGAACAATTACTTTTAAAAGAGTTTTAGATTTAAATGATAGGGCTCTTCGTAACTGTATAGTTGGTCTTGGTGGTAAGGTAAATGGTGTTCCGCGTGAAACAGGTTTTGACATTACTGTTGCATCAGAAATTATGGCAATACTATGTCTTTCCTCTGATTTGATGGAATTAAAACAAAGAATATCTAATATAACGGTTGGTTATACTTATGATGGAGAGAGGATAACGGCTGGTGATTTAAGAGCAGAGGGATCGATGACCTTATTATTAAAGGATGCTATTAAACCAAATCTTGTTCAGACTTTAGAAGGAACACCAACTCTTATTCATGGTGGACCTTTTGCAAATATAGCCCATGGTTGTAATAGTATTATTGCTACTAAAGCAGCTTTAAAACTAGGTGATTATGTTGTTACAGAAGCAGGCTTTGGTGCTGATTTAGGGGCCGAAAAATTTTTTGATTTAAAATGTAGAACGGGAAATCTTAAACCAGATGCAGTTGTTTTAGTAGCAACTATTAGAGCTTTAAAAATGCATGGTGGTGTAACTAAAAATGATTTAAATAAAGAAAATATTAAGGCTTTAGAAAAAGGGTTTGCTAATTTAGAAAAGCATGCTTCTAATATTAAGAAATATGGTGTACCTTTAGTTGTTGCTATTAATCATTTTGATACAGATACTAAAGAAGAAATAGAGGTTTTACAAAATAAATGCAAGGAACTAGGTGTAACGGTTGCGTTTTCTGATGTTTTTTCTAAAGGTAGTGAAGGTGGTTTAGAATTAGCTCAGGAAGTAGTAAAAACTATTAATAATAACAAATCTAATTTCAAGCTATTATATGATAACAAATTATCAATTAAAGAGAAAATATATATTATTGCTAGTGAAATATATGGGGCTAGGGAAGTAACCTATAGTAAGGAAGCTCTAAAGGAAATTAAAAGGTTTATTGAATTAAATTTTGATAAGTTGCCTATATGTATAGCTAAAACACAATACTCATTATCAGATGATGAAAAGTTGTTAGGAAGACCGGAAAAGTTTAATATAAATATTAGGGAAATAAGATTATCATCAGGAGCAGGATTCTTAGTTGCTATAGCTGGCAATATTATGACAATGCCTGGTTTACCTAAAAAACCAGCTGCTGTCAATATTGATATAGATGAAAAAGGTGTAATTAAAGGATTATTTTAAGGAGGTATATTTATGAGTGAATTATTAAGATTTTGGAGTTTAGTTATAGTTGTTGTAATTTGTTTAGTTGGAATTACCATTGCTTTAATGAAGAAATATAAAGAAGCAGCTATCGCTAAATATATTCCAACATTAGTAATGTGGTTAGTTAGTATTTTCTTTCTGGTAATGGCTATTTTGTCTTCTGAATCTATGAAGGATTTAGGTTATTTAATTATGTCAATGATTACTGGGTTAGCTACTTTTATAACGTTGATTATTACATTATGTACAATTAAATATAATGAAAAAAAGCAGAAAAACAAGAAATGATTTAACAGGGGAGTAAAAAACTCCCTTTTCTTTGTGATAAATAAAAAAGAAATAAATGAGTTGTGATATAATTATTTGTAAGAATAGAATGTGGGGATGTTTATGAAGATTGCTAATAATTGGTTAGATTATAAAATACTAGATATGTCTAATGGTGAAAAAATTGAAAAATGGGGAGAATATATTTTAAGGCGCCCTGATCCACAGATAATATGGAGTAGCCGTACCTTTGAAAAAGTGTCGTTTGATGCTGTTTATCATCGTAGTGATAAAGGTGGTGGTTATTGGGATCATAAATCCAAAATAAAAGATCGTTGGCAAATTAAATATAAAGAATTAACCTTTAATATTAAACTAATGGGATTTAAACATACTGGTCTATTTCCTGAACAAGCAATAAATTGGGACTATATGATTGATAAAATTAAGAATGCTGATAGACCAATTAAAGTATTAAATTTATTTGCTTATACGGGTGCAGCCACAGTAGCGTGTACTTATGCTGGCGCTTTAGTTACACATGTTGATTCTTCGAAAGGAATCGTTGAATGGGCTAAAGAAAATATGGAAGCTTCTAACTTAAGTAATAAACCAGTAAGATATATAGTAGATGATGTTTTAAAATTTGTGGAACGTGAAATAAGACGTGGAAACAAATATGACGCTATTATAATGGATCCACCTTCATTTGGTAGGGGCTCTAATAAAGAAGTCTGGAAACTTGAAGATAATCTTTTCAATTTAGTAGAGTTATGTACTGAAGTTCTTAATGATAAACCTTTATTTTTTCTAATAAATTCATATACAACGGGATTATCGCCAATTGTTTTAGAAAATATTTTAAGTATTACGGTTAATGAAAAATATAAAGGTAAGATAACAAGTGGTGAGATAGGTTTACCTATGCAGGATTCAAATATAATATTACCGTGTGGTATATATGGGAGATGGGAAAATGAAGAATAAAATTCTCTATGAAGATAATCATGTTATTGTAGTAGTTAAGGATCCGAATATTCCTGTTCAAGAGGATGAAAGTAAGGATATAGATATGCTTACTTTAATTAAGGATTACCTTAAGGAAAAGTATAGCAAACCTGGCAATGTTTATTTAGGTTTAGTTCATCGTCTTGATCGCCCTGTTGGTGGAGTTATGGTATTTGCTAAAACCTCTAAGGCAGCCTCAAGATTAAGTGGACAAATTAGAGAATTTGGTATTAGCAAAAAATATTTAGCATTAGTTCATGGCAAAATGGATAAAGATTATGGAACTTTAGAAGATTATATAATTAAAGATGAAAAAACTTATTCATCAAAAATAGTTGGAGCCGATATTGGGAAAAAAGCCCTTTTAGATTATCGCGTATTAAGTTATGATAAAAGATCAGATATGAGTTTACTTGAAATAGATTTACAAACAGGACGTCATCATCAAATTAGAGTTCAATTAGCAAATATAAATCATCCAGTATATGGGGATCAAAGATATGGACGAGATAAGGTGGGTATTCAAATATATTTGTGGGCATCAAAGCTAACCTTTATTCATCCAACTAAGAATGAAATAATGGTTTTTGAGAATATTCCTAATTGGGCAAAACTTTATAAGAAAAAGGAAGTGACCATAAATGAAACCTAAGAAAGAAATAATTATTGAGGCGGTTAACTTATCTAAAAATTATGGTTCAGCTAGAGGAATTAATAATATAAATTTACAAGTCTTTGATGGCGAGATGTTTGGTTTTATTGGCCCTAATGGTGCAGGTAAATCAACCTTTATTAGAACAATGCTTAATTTTCTTTTTCCTACAGCTGGTGAAATAAAGATATTTGGAATGGATGCTGTTACTGACAGTTCCATAATTAAAGAGAATATAGGATATGTTCCATCAGAAGTAAATTATTATGATTATATGAGAGTAATTGATTTACTTAATTTTGCGGCTTCTTTTCATCAGAATGTAGATTTGGGAAGAATAGATTATTTATGTAAAAAATTTAATCTTGATAAGACAAGAAAAATATCAGAATTATCATTTGGTAATAAAAAGAAAGTATCAATAGTTCAAGCTTTATTACATAAACCTAAACTATTGATTTTAGATGAGCCTACTAACGGATTAGATCCATTAATGCAAAAAGAACTATTTAATACTTTAAAAGAGGCTAAAAAAGAGGGTACTACGGTATTTTTATCGAGTCATAATCTGTCAGAAGTTGAGAGACATTGTGATAGGGTTGGTATTATAAAAGAAGGAATAATAGTTGATATAAAAGATGTTTCTAAAATTAATCATAATACAATAAAAAAGGTTGTTATTACGACATCTAAAAAAATAAATCTAAAGGTTAAGGGAATTAGCAATTCATACTATGCAAAACATGAATTACATTTTAGATTTAGTGGTAACATTAATGAATTATTAATGGAACTTAGTAAATATGATATTAAAGATATTTCGATTTTTCCTTTAACGTTAGAAGATGATTTTCTTGAATATTATGGAAAGTAGGTAGGATGATGAATTTATTTAAAGTTGAAATAAAGAAAAATATAAAGGGTGGTATTATTTGGGGAATAGTTTTATCGGGCATTTTATCTCTTTATATGGCATTTTTTCCTACTATGAGGGAAGCAGGATTTAGTGAATTGATGGACGGTAAATTGGATATGCTTCCTGAAGGATTATTGGATTCTTTAGGGCTGACTGAAATGCCTGATTTTTCTATATTTATGGAATATTATACTTACGTTTTCCAATTTATAATTATTGGAATAGCTATATATGCTATGATCTTAGGTACTAAAGCTTTAAGTAAAGAAGAAGGTGATAAAACAATAGAATTTTTGTATGCTAAATCAGTTACTAGAAGTCAGATTGTTATATCTAAAATGATATCTTCAATATTATTACTTTGTATTGTTATATTAATGGTTATGACTACTTCTCTTGTTGCTGATTTGATTCATACTAGTGGTAAAAATACTTTAATGATTTTAATAGTTAATTGTATGATGTTAATTCCAATATTAGTATATTGGTCAATTGGTTTTGCTATTTCTTCCTTTTTGAAAGATGATAATAAAAGTATTGTTATAGCAATTTCATTATTTTTTGGAACATATTTAATTGGCATGGTTGCTAACACAATTGCTGATTTGGAGATGTTAAAATATTTATCACCAATTAATTATAATTCAGCAGCAGAAATTTTTAAATTTTTTGACAATAGAATTGGTGCTGAATTAAATATCTCTGCCCTAATATTAAGTGCCTTTATATTTGCTAGTGGAATTGTTACAACTTTTATTAAGTATAATGAAAAGAATTTATTAAGTTAGGAAGTATATAAGTGAGCAAATTAAATGTAATAGAGTTTTTTAAAAACAAGAATTTTGATATTGATATTATTGAAATGGAAGATAGTTCTACTGTTGTTAAAGCAGCAGATAGTTTAGGTGTTAAAACAAATGATATAGCTAAAACATTAGCTTTTCATGTAAATAACGATATTATTGTTATTGTAATGAGTGGTGATGCCAGAGTTGATAATAAGAAATTTAAAGAGAGATTTAATGTTAAAACTAAAATGATAAGTTTTGAAGACGTAGAAGAGGCAACCGGACATCCTGTTGGTGGAGTCTGTCCATTTGGTTTGAAAGATGGGGTAAAAATATATTTAGATATTTCACTTAAAGACTTGGAACATGTTTATCCAGCGGCAGGTGAGTTTAATTGTGCACTTAAGATTACACCGTTAGATATGAAAAACTTAACTACAGCTACATGGGTAGATGTGTCTAAGACATAACGATTTATTAATCTATTGGATTGTAGTAATTGGTTTTCTATGATATTATTTATCTATAATACTGTAAACAATTAATCTACAATGATAATTATAGTAAAAATATTATAATCATTTGTATTGGAGGATATACAATGAAAATAAAAAATAAAAGTTTAGGATTTACTTTAATTGAACTTTTAGCTACTATAATAATTTTAGCTATTATCTTATCTATCTCGGTACCTTTGATTTTTAATCTTGTTGAGTTTGTAAAAAAGGAGGCCTTTAGAGCAACCGCTTATTCAATTGCAGATTCAGGTAGATTACTTATTGCCAATGAAAATGAAGATCAAGGTTATCAAGAGTTTTATTATTTAGATGGTGTTCAGTATAACGCTAACGAGAAATTATTAGATTATACAGGTGACGGTCCAGATACGGGAAAAGTAATTTTAAATGAGAGAAATAAGGTTGTAATGGCTATTCATAACGGTACTTATTGTGCAACCAAATCAGCTAATGTAAATACTGTTACTGTAACTAAAACAGAACCAGAGGATTGTAAAGCATATAACATTATAAAAACTGATGATCCTTGGGAGGATATTGCAGATGATTATGATGTTCCTTTAGAAGATTTATTAGATGAAAATGATGAAACTGATCCTGAAAGCCCAACTGAAGGAAAAGATATAAAGATTCCTGTAGCTCCAGAACATCATAGTTCATATTCAGGTGATGGTGGGGAACCTATATATTCTAAAACTTACTATACAGTTGGATATGTGTATTCATTAGTGACATTTCCTTTTTCTTATGAATATACAATTGAATTAGAGGGCTTACCAATACCTGCATCTACTGTTAGTTTAGCAGCAGTTACTTCAAATAGTGTTTTTGAAAATTTAATAGATTTTGAAAGATATGTTGTTAAGAAAAATATGGGTGAGGTAATATGGCCAGGAGAAATACCGGCTGAAATTGATATAAGTCAAGCAAAAGTGTTTAGGGATCATGCTGCAAGAAATTTGAACATGACCTCTGATAATGTTACTGTTTCATGTGATCCTTCTAAGTGCTATGCGACAGTAAAAGCAATGGTAAATGATATAAACGATGTCAACTTAAAAACAATTGAAGGAGTAGGAGAAGTAGTTTATACGCCAATTAAATTTACAGTTAATTTTTATGGTGGAGCTGTTACCTATGCATATGATTATACAGGGGCACCTCAAGTCTTTACTGTTCCTAAAACTGGAAATTACAAGTTTGAATTGTGGGGTGCATCAGGTGGCGGTACTGAGGATCAAACGACAGGATCTCATAGAGGTTTAGGAGGCTATGCTACTGGTACAATTAATTTAAATGCTGGGCAAGTATTACATGTTTATGTTGGTGGCCAAGGTCTGTATGAAAGATCAAAAGCTGCAGCTGGTGGCTGGAACGGTGGAGGCTCAGGAGGTATCCACGTTGATGGTGACTCTGGTGGCGGCGGCGGTACTGACATTAGACTTGTCGGTGGTACTTGGAATGAGCCAACATCCTTATATAGTAGAATAATGGTTGCGGGTGCTGGTGGAGGTACTGATAACTCTGGTGACACTCCAAGTAGTTTTAATAGTGGCTTAGATCAATCTGATGATGGCTCAGGTGGCTGGGGTGGTGGCTTGATTGGCGGAAATGCCAAAGTGGGTACATTTAGAGCAAATACTGGTGGAACACAGACATTTGGCACTTTAGGCCAAGGCCAAAACAGTTTAACAACTAATGATATGGGTGGTGCTGGTGGAGGTTACCGTGGGGGTATTGCAACTAATGATCATCAAGGTGGTGGCGGTGGTGGCTCAGCCTTTATATCAGGTTATCCGGGATGCGATGCAATCGATGAAGCGGGAGTTAATACTGGTCAACCAAATCATTTCTCAGGAATGGTGTTTACTAATTCTTTAATGCTATCAGGTAACGAAGTAATGCCAAAACCAGGAGGAGGAACACAAACTGGCCATTCTGGAAATGGTTATGCTAGAATTATCTATATGCAATAATATTGGATAAATAAAAAAGAAAAGTAGATTACATAAAAATGTTAACTACTTTTTTTATTTTATATAACTATTTAAAATATTTGTTTGTAAACTCCTTGTGATATTTGTCGGATTATGTTATATATTTTTAATAATAGAAAATAAATAATTTATTTAAACGGGCTGTATCATAGACATCTCTATTTATCTCGGATAGGATGTGCTTATTATGAAAAAACAAAATAATAGTTTAGGATCTACATTAATTGAGTTATTAGCGGCAATTATCATTGTGATTATTGTTTTAATAATAGCTGTTACGATGATTCAAGGATTGCTTAGCGCTTCAAAAACTAACGCGTTTAAAGTTGATGCTAATATGATTCTTAAAACGGTTGAGAGTAAGATAACAGGATTGGAAGAATATGATCCATCTATAATAACGGTTGAAGATATGGAAAGTGAATTAGGGATATCTAATTACAATTATAAATCTTTAACATTATCAGTTGTTGGGGATTATACAGTTCATACATTTACTACATTTGGAGAATTTACGGTAGAATAATTAAAATGGAAAAGGGCTAAATGCTCTTTTGTTTATGAAAAGTGTTATTAATAAAAATATAATATATACGCTATGCAAATATGTCGATTTTTGTCGAACGAATAAAGTTGCATAATTAACTTGCTACTAGTAAAATATTTCTTGTTGTGTTATGGGAGGTTTTAACTGTTGCTGAATGAGTATTTAGAAAATGGAAAACTTAGTTATTTAAAAAACATATATAAAGATGAACAAATAAGTAAGGATATACTAAAAGTAGATTATTATAATGAAACAGTTTATTTTTTATGTACATTAATGGATTGATAGTTACAGATGTAGTTATAGTTTCAGGGGGAGTTTTTTTTTGACCGCCTTTTTATTTTAATATTTGATGTATAATTGAATACTTTCTCTTTTAAAAAAGTATTTTTTAAGTTATAATAAATATGGTGATGCTAGATGAAAATATTATGTATTGGACATGCATCTTATGATATAACAATACCATTTGATGGATATCCTTTAGAAAACACAAAAAATAGGGTCGATGAAAAATATGAATGTGGTGGTGGTCCTGCCTCTAATGCGGCTTATCTACTAGGCAAATGGGGAGTAGACACTACCTTTGTAGGTGTTTTAGGTGACGATATTTATGCTAAACGTATTATTGATGAGTTTAAAAGCGTTGGTGTAAATACGCAACATATTGAATATGACAAAGAGGCTGAAACAACCCTTAGTTTTATTGTTGTTAATAAAAGAAGTGGTAGTAGAACAGTTATAGCACATCGTAATCCCGAAATGGAATTAAAAGAAAAATGTGATTTACAAGCCGATGTTATTTTAGTTGACGGGCAAGAATTAAAGGCATCAATCGAAGCAATAGATAATAATCCAAAGGCAATTTCTATTTTAGATGCTGGTAGTTTAAAAGAAAGTAATGTTGTTTTAGGTAAAAAAGTAAATTATTTAGTTTGCTCTAAAACCTTTGCTGAGGATTTCACTAAAACAAAGGTTGATTTTAATAACCCAACCTCGGTTGCAACTATTTTTAGTATTATGAATAAAGAATTTAAAAATACTATTATTATTACCTTAGAATCTAAAGGTTGTTTATATATGAAAGATAATAAAATTAAATTAATGCCTAGTATAAATGTTACTCCAGTTGATACAACAGGAGCTGGGGATATTTTTCATGGAGCTTTTACTTATTCAATTGCAAACAATTATGATCTTGAGAAGGCTCTTAAAATATCAAATATAACAGGAGCTCTTTCTGTAACAAGAATGGGTGGGCGTAATTCTGTTTTTTCTTTAGAAGAAGTGATGAAAATATATGAGAAAAATATTTGAGGATATTTTTACAAAGAATTTACCAACGCTTGATTTGCATGGATATGATCGATATACAGCAGATGTAGCTGTTAATGAGTTTATTTTAGATAATTTCAAACTAGGATATCATGACGTAGTTATTATACACGGTGTTGGAACTGGTGTAATTAAACAAGCAGTTCATAATAATTTGAAAAATAATAAAAACGTCTTAGAATATAAATTCCATAACTTTAATATAGGAATGACAATTGTGAAAATTAGATAAGAAGGTGAATAAATGACCTACGTCAAAGGAAATATCAAACACATAATATTTAAGTCAGATACAGGATTTAATGTGGGTTTGTTTAAAGTGCTTGATACAGATAATGAAGAGATTGAAGTTTATCTCAATAAGACTATTATATTTACAGGTACATTTAGTGATTTAAATAATAAAGTTGATTATATTTTTCATGGTGATCTTGTTGAACATCCAAAATATGGTGATCAATTTTCTGTAACAGCCTATGAACAAATAATGCCTGAATCAAAAAATGGCATTATTTCTTTTTTATCTTCTAAAATTTTCTCTGGGGTTGGAGTTAAGTTGGCAACTAGTATTGTTGATACTCTTGGGGATGAAGCTTTAGAGTTAATTGATGAAGATTATCATAATCTGTTGTTGGTACCTAAAATGACAGAAAAGAAAGCTATTAAAATACAAACTATTTTAAAAAGAGAAAGTGCTAGTTATAAAATAATAGTTAATCTTCAAACAATGGGTTTTTCAATGAACGAAGCCTCTAACATTTATAAATACTATAAAGAGAATACAATGTTTATTATTGAAGATAACATATATGCTGTTGTAAATGATATAGAAGGGATCGGATTTTTAACCGTAGATAGAATAGCTTTTCAAAGAGAAATACCTAGTGATGATGAACGTCGTATTAAAGCATGTATTCTATATATAATGGGTGAACTTTGTCTAAATAATGGAAATATTTACAATGATATAGAAGATATATATTTAGGTGTCACAAATTATCTTCATATTGACTTTTCGCTAGATGATTTTAAGTTATATTTATCTAAACTAGAACTTAGAAGAGAAATAGTTATTGAAGAGGATCGTTATTATTTAAAAGAATATTATGATTCAGAGGTATATAATGCTCATTTTATTAGAAAAATATTAAAAAATAAGAATGAAAATTTTGATAATTTAGATAAATATATTTATAAATTGGAGAATAGTTTTGATTTAAAATATAATGAAAAACAACAACTTGCTATTAAAGATAGTTTTCTAAAAAACTTTTTAGTTATTACTGGTGGACCTGGAACAGGTAAAACAACAATTATAAAAGCTATTGTAGGTTTATATAGAGAAATACATAAACTTACAATTGATAAAGCTAGTGAAGAGATTGCTTTATTAGCACCAACTGGTAGAGCAGCTAAAAGAATTACTGAAGCAACTGGTGTTCCAGCTATGACTATTCATAAATTTTTAAAATGGAATAAAGAAACTAATGCTTTTGGGGTTAATGAATTTAATCAAGTTGATGTTAAGTTTGTCATCGTTGATGAAGTTAGTATGGTAGATCATTATTTGCTTACTAGTTTATTTAAAGGCTTGACTTCTAATGTTAAAATAATCTTTGTTGGAGATTATAATCAATTACCAAGTGTTGGACCAGGTGAGATTTTAAAAGACCTTATAGAATGTGGTCACGTTCCTGTTATTGAGTTAAATGATTTATATCGTCAAAAAGAAAATTCTTATATTGTTGAAGTTGCATATGAAATAAAAAATGGTGTTATCTCTAATGATATTGTTTCTAAACATGATGATTATAATTTTATTGAGACAAGAAAAAATGAAATAAAGACAATTGTTGTTGAGTTATGTAAGAAAGCTTTGGAAAAGGGTTACTCATATAAAGAGATACAAGTTTTGGTGCCTATGTATAAGGGAATAAATGGAATTGATGCAATGAATATTATGCTTCAAGATGTTTTTAATCCTAAAACAAAGAATAGTAAATCTTTCTCTCATAACAATATTACATATCGAATTGGAGATAAGGTTTTGCAAATAAAAAACAATAATGATTTAAATATATCTAATGGTGATATAGGTACAATTGAAAATATCATATTTCAAAATGGTGAAGAAACAATCTTAGTTGCTTTTAATGATGAGATAATTGAATATAATCCAAAGGATTTTGATGATATTAGATTAGGATATGCTATTAGTATTCATAAATCACAAGGTAGTGAATTTGATATTGTTATTTTACCAATGGATTTGTCTTATAATCGTATGTTGTATCGAAAACTTATCTATACTGCTGTCACTAGAGCAAAAAAATCACTAATGATAGTTGGAGAAAAAGAAGCCTTAAAAAGAGCTATAATTAATACGAGAGAACAAAAAAGAAAAACTACGTTAGGTGATAGAATATCAAAGCTTTAATGGTATAAATTTGTTGATTTATGACACTATAATAATGATATCGTATGATATCAATCATATTTTTAAGCTTTGAGGTGATAGAAATGAAAAGGGAAATAACTTATATGCTGTTGGGCGTTGGTGTTGGTTTGGGTGCTTTAGCTTCTTATCAGCAGTATCGTAATGGCAATATGAAAAAAGCATATAACAAACTTGCAAATAAAGCTCCAAAAAGTCACGAAAATATGATGTAGTTAAAGCCCCATAATGGGGCTTTTTATTATTAAATTTTTTAAAATATCTACATGTCCACAATTATACGTGTTATAATTTAAGTGGTGGGAATATGAGATATGAAATTGATGGTATTTTTTACGATGTTAAATTACAAAAGAAAAAAATAAAAAATTTATATATTAGAGTTAAAGATAATATAATACATATTAATGTGCCATTTTTAATCCATGATAACGAGGTATTTAAAGTGTTAGATGAAAATACTTCTTCATTACGTGGGATGATAAAAAGAGATTCTAAGCAAAACGATTCATTATTTTTAGGCCAAGAGGTTGATATTATTGTAATATCTAATTTGAAGTATCCTGAATGTATAAATAATAATTTATATATTAAAGATAGAAATAAATTAGATGAAGCTTATAAATATTTAGCTAAACCAATTTTTCAGGAAAGATTGGACTATATATATGGATTATTTGAAGAAAAAATCCCTTATCCTGAATTAAAAATTAGAAAAATGACGAGTAGATGGGGAGTTTGTAATCGAAAAAATAATAGTGTTACTCTCAATCTTGAGCTTATCAAATGGGATATTGTATATATTGATTATGTTATAATTCATGAATTATCTCATTTTGTCTATTTTGATCATTCTAAATCGTTTTGGGAGACAGTATCTAAATATTGTCCGTCATATAAAATACTTAGAAAAAATTTAAGGGAATAGGGTGATGATATGCTTATTTCATCAATTGATAATCAAAAAATCAAGGATTTAAAAAAACTTAGGGAACGTAAATATCGTGATAAAGAAAATCTCTTTCTAATAGAAGGTGAACATCTTGTTGTAGAAGCATTTAAGAGTGGTGTACTACGTGAACTTATTTTAGTAGAAGATGAGACATTTTCACTTAATATAGAAACAACTTATTTAACAAAAAAAATTATGAAAGAATTATCTACTTTAGATACTCCTACAACTATTATAGGAGTATGTAATAAACTAGAGAATAGTAGTGACTTAGGTAATCATATTTTACTGCTAGATAGAATTCAAGATCCTGGTAATTTAGGAACAATTATTCGAAGTGCAGTTGCTTTTAATATAGATACAATTATTTTAGGTGAAGGATGCATTGATCTATATAATCCTAAAGTTTTAAGAGCTACGCAAGGTTTAATGTTTCATATAAATATTATTATTAAAGATCTTTTTGATTGTATTAATCATTTAAAAAATGACAATTATAAAATACTTGGTACAAGGGTTACCGAAGGTACAAATTTAAAAGAGTTTAAGAACCCTTCTAAATTTGCGCTTGTTATGGGAAATGAAGGATCAGGTGTTGATTTAAAAATTCAAAAATTATGTGATGAATTTATTTGTATAAAGGCAAATTCTAATTGTGAATCATTGAATGTTTCAATAGCCTGTAGTATAATACTATATCAATTAGACAAGTAGGTGAATTATGGAATATTTACAAGTTGGCAAATATACTAATACTCATGGTCTTAAGGGTGAAATAAAAATAATGTTAGAACTTAGTAATAAAGGGTCTATCTTTGACATTGGCAACACTATTTACATCGGCAAAAATAAAGTTCCTTTTAAGATTATGAGTTATCGTCGTCATCAAAAGTATGATATGATAACGTTAGAAACTCTTGATTCGATTGAAGCTGTACTACCTTATAAAGGTGAATATATATATATCAATTCAGAAAATATGAAAAAGACAATTGTTGAAAACTTAATTGATTATGAAGTATATAATAATGGAACATTAATAGGACTTGTAGTAGAAATATTAAAGGGAACTAAATATGATTTTATTGTTGTTAGTGATGATAGAATTATAATTCCTTATATAAATAATTTTATTGTATCTATTGATAAGGATAATAAGATTATTAAGACAAATTATATGATTTAGTATTTATATTTAGGAGGTTTATATGAAAATTGATATTTTAACCCTTTTTCCTCGTATGTTTGATGGCTTTTTGACTGAATCAATTATTAAAAGAGCTATTGATGATAAGAAAGCTTTGATCAATATTCATAACATAAGAGATTATTCAACTGATAAACATAAAAAAGTTGATGATACTCCTTATGGTGGCGGAGCAGGAATGGTGTTAATGTGCCAACCAATCTTTGATGCTGTTAAAGATTTGAGTAAAAAGGATACTAAAATTATTTTAATGACTCCCCAAGGCGTTATACATAATCAAAAATTAGCATATAATCTAAAAGATAATAAACATTTAATTTTTATTTGTGGTCATTATGAGGGGTTTGACGAACGCATTAGATCTATTGCAGATATGGAAATAAGTATAGGTGATTTTGTTCTAACTGGTGGGGAATTGCCTAGTATGGTAGTTGTTGATAGTGTGGTTAGATTACTTGATGGCGTTATCGAAGAAGAGTCTCACGAGAAGGATTCTTTTGCAGATGATTTGTTGGACTATCCAACCTATACAAAACCTCGTAATTATGAAGGGTTAGAAGTACCAGATGTGTTATTAAGTGGACATCATGAAAATATTGAAAAATGGCGTCAAACAGAACGCCTTATTAGAACACTTGAACGCAGACCTGATTTAGTTCAAAATAAACATGGATATTTTGTTGCTAAAGACAATCATAACAAAGAAATATTATATATGGAATATGACAAGATTAAAGGATTTGAAATGATGCCTAAAAATGACGCTAAAAGAGAAGATGTTATAAGTGTTAATAAAATGATTTTGATTAAACCTTCGTTTGTAAATAAAGTAATAAAATTAAAAATCGATAAAAAAATGAAGAGTTTATATGATAAATTTAATTATTTATTAACTACAGAAGATGAAGAAGGAACAGCAGCTGTTTTAGATGAAGCTGTTAGATATAGACAATTTCTAATAAATAATTATGTTGCCTTCCTAGGTGAAAAATATCGCGATTTAATTTTAAATAAATTGCAAATAATGATAAATGAACTTAATATTAGACAACGTCTAATGGGTGAAATTAGAGAAAATGAGTTAAGTGGTAAATCAAGATAATACAATCTTTTTACTTGCTTAATTTGTATATATATGGTAAACTAAAAAAGTTCAAAAGAAAGTGATCCGCTGGAAGAATTTTTATGATTGCTGGGTATAAAAGGAGGAGACTATATGAATATTATTGACAAAATTACTAAAGAACAATTAAATCCAAATGTTCCAGAATTCAGAGTTGGTGATACTGTTAGAGTAGATGTTAAAATCGTCGAAGGTAAACGTGAACGTATCCAAGCATTTGAAGGTATTGTTATTGCTCGTAAGAACGGTGGCATTAGTGAAACATTTACTGTTCGTAAGAAATCTTCAGGTATTGGTGTTGAAAGAACATTTCCTATCCATTCACCTAAATTAGCTGGTATTAGGGTAATTAAAAAAGGTATGGTAAGACGTGCTAAGTTAAATTTCTTAAGAGCTAAGATTGGTCAATTTAAGATTAAAGAGAGGAACTAATAAGGCGTAAGCCTTATTTTTCGGTTTAGAGGATGAAAAATATCATTAAATTAAGTATTGAATATGGGCTTATTATATTAGCGGTAGTCATTCTTAGGGTGTTTGTTATTACCCCTATTGAAGTTAATGGTCGTTCTATGGAACAAACTTTATATGATAAAGACATAATGATTCTAAACGTCTTGGGATATCATGTTAAAGGAATAGAGCGTTTTGATATTGTAGTAATAAAATATTCTGACGAGTACCTTATTAAACGAGTTATAGGTTTACCTGGAGATGTTGTTGAATATGAGGATAACAAATTGTATATTAACTCAGTGCTTGTTAAAGATGTTATTAATACAGGAACTGAAGATTTTTCAACAACTGATATGTTAGAGGATGGAGTTATTCCTGAGGAGAAATATTTTGTTTTAGGAGATAATCGATATAATTCTACTGATAGTAGAGCTCTTGGTCTAATTGATAAGGATGATATAAAAGGAAAAACTAATCTTATTTTGTTTCCTATTAAACATTTCGGAATAGTAAAATAAAAGATTTAT
>Ga0265294_10004676_pt1 | contig 17012 bp, 18 predicted proteins | sample MunlanPumphouse3_FD_192504 | JGI IMG/M metagenome (GOLD analysis project Ga0265294, IMG submission 192504) | Groundwater microbial communities from a municipal landfill in Southern Ontario, Canada - Pumphouse #3 | ecosystem: Environmental > Aquatic > Deep subsurface > Groundwater | place...
TAAATCCATTAAAATATATAGATGAAAGAAATTATAAAGCAGTATATGATAATTAAACAATAAAAAAATGAAACTAATAATAATCTCATTTTATCGGATAAAAATCCCGCGAACTCTTTACACTAAGAAATAAATTTTAATAATTTTTATGCTTAGCATATGATAATGTCTTAAGTGTTAGTATTTGAAAATGTCTCAAAATAATATATAATATGCCACTTGAGGTGGTATAAATGAGAAAGGTAAATCTAAGAATGAATGAACAAGAAAAATATGAAACTATTAAGGAGTTAGTAGATCACGGTGGTAATAAAAATAAAGTTGCTTTGAAATTAAATATATCAAGAAGACAAGTAGATCGTCTTATTATTATTTATAAGGAGAAAGGCAAATCTAGCTTTATCCACGGCAATCGCGGAAAATATCCTACAAAGACACTAGATAAATCTATCTCCGAAGATATTGTACTACTTTATACCACTAAATATCAAGAGTTTAATTTTAGACATTTTCATGAGTATCTGATTGAAGATGAAAAATTAGATATATCGTATAAATATGTTTATAACCATTTAACTAAAGCAGGTATACTATCTCCTAAAGCAAGAAAAAGAACTAAAAAAGAATTTAAAAAACAACAATTACAAAAAGAAAAGAAAATTAATCTAGCAATGAGTGATGAACAAATTGAAACAATTATTAATCACGAAATATCGTTAGAAGATTCACATCCTAGAGGTGAAAAACCAAAATATTTTGGAGAAATAATTGAAATGGATGGTTCAATACATTTATGGTTTGGAGATAAAAAAACCTGTCTTCATTTAGCAATAGATAAAGCCACTTCTACTGTAGTCGGAGGATACTTTGATTACCAAGAAACTTTGAATGGATATTATACAGTTAAATACCAAATTTTAACTAATTATGGTATACCATATAAATTTCTAACTGATAATAGAACAGTATTTAACTACATCTCTCTAAATCCAGATAAGAGAGTATCAGAAAAAGATGTTTTAACACAATTTGGTTATGCTTGTAAGCAGTTAGGTATTGCATTAGAAACAACTAGTGTATCACAAGCAAAAGGCCTAATAGAAAGAACTAATGGGACTTTCCAAGGAAGACTTATTAATGAACTTAAATTAAACGGAATCAATACATTAGAAGAAGCAAATAAATATTTAACTGAGATATTTATTCCTAAATTTAATAGCAAATTTGCTATGGATTATAAGAAATTTTCCAGTGCATTTGAAACATCTCCAAGTGACGAAAAAATCAATTACACATTAGCTGTTCTTACTCCAAGAAAAACAGATAGTGGAAATGCAATAAAATATAAGAATAAATATTATCAACCATATTTAAATAATGAATTAAAATGTTTTAGACCCAAAACTGAAGTATTAGTTATCAAAGCTTTTAAAGGCGAGTTGTTAGTTACTATAGATGAAAAAGTTTATGAATTAAAAGAATTATCTAGAAACGAAAGGTTTTCTAAAGAATTTGATGAAGTACCTGAAATTAAGGTAAGGAAAAAATACGTTCCACCTATGAACCACCCATGGAAAGTTGCGAGTTTTAAAAAACAAATAGAAAAAGCACACACAAATCGAGTGTATGCTTAACGGACTTTTATGCCGAGAAAACTTTTGACAATTTTAAAATTATTTGTTACCTTTAGGAGTATTATTATTAATTTTCATTTTTTGAAAATTAATAATAATTACGACATATAAATAAATCAAATAATTTAAAATTGTCAAAAGGAAATTGGAATAAATTTTCCCGCTTATGTTTTAGAAAAATTGAGACATTTTCAAATACTATTGACATTGTTTAATACTTTTTTAGGTATGACTCAAGCTGATTAATTTTTATTCCCGTTTTAAGGTTATCTATATAAACATCATCACTTCCATTGAAGATTAGAAACACAATACCCTTTATAATCGCTTTATGTGGCTCTACGTAGGCTAAATTGGTATTTTCAATACTTCTTACACTTCCACATTCGTAAATTGCTTTAGTGTTGCAGAAACTACATATCATATCAATCCTTTTCTTTAATCCTTCATCAATATCAATTTTCTGTTTTTTAATTAATAACATACCCTCATTCCTTCCTTATAGCACAAAAAAACCGATTCGTTAGAATCAGTCTTTACTACTAAACTCAGAAATGTTCCGAGTATTTTCTTTAATGGAGCAGGTGATGGGAATCGAACCCACGTCATTAGCTTGGAAGGCTAAGGCTCTACCATTAAACTACACCTGCATTAGTAAGTAATATTATACCATATTTTACTTACTTTTCAATATTTTTTTTAATTTTGGAATAACGTTAATGAAACTTTACCTTTATCAAGCATTATATCTTCAACATAACAAGTTATTATATCTCCGACACTTAATACTTCGGTAGGGTGTTTGATAAATTGTTTACTAATTTTAGATATATGTAAAAGGCCGTCATTTTTTAAGCCGATATCGATAAAAGCTCCAAATGAAGCAACATTTCTTACAGTCCCTTTTAATTCCATTCCTTTGGCTAAATCTTCTAATTTTAAGATATCGCTTCTTAATATTGGAGGGACAATTTCTTCTCTAGGATCTAATCCGGGATTTAATAATTCTTTAATAATATCATTTAGTGTATATTCATCAGTATTAAATGTGTTTATAAGTTCATCTTTATTAACATTATTTAATTTTTCTTTAAATTCAATGGTTTGAATATTTTTAAGATCAAGTTTCAAATATTTTAATATATTGATTGTCAAATCATAACTTTCAGGATGAATTCCTGTATTATCTAAAGGATTGATTCCATTATTAATTCTTAAAAACCCTATTGATTGTTCATACACTTTTTCTGATGTTATTTTTTTTATTTCTTCACGAGAAGTAAAATTTGATTTTTCTTTAAATTTTAGAATTTTATTAATAATAGGTTTAGTTAATCCTGATATATGTTTTAAAATTGATTCAGAAGCGGTATTTATATTAACCCCAACATTATTCACTACTTTGCTTACAATAAAATTAAGGCCTTCAGTTAAATTTTTAGAATTTACATCATGTTGATATTCTCCAACACCAATCGATTTAGGATCTATTTTCACTAGTTCTGATAATGGATCTTCTACTCTTCTTCCAATACTAACCGCGCTTCTTTCTTGAACTTCTAAATTCGGAAATTCATTTTGGGCTTCTTTAGAAGCAGAATATACAGATGCTCCTGCTTCACTAACAATACAGTAGTAAACATTTTTTAAATCTTTAACAATACTAGCTATAAATTCTTCACTTTCTCTTGATGCTGTACCATTACCGATTGCTATTAAATTTAATTTATATTTGTTTATTAATTCTAATACTTTTTTCTTAGCACCTTCTTTATCATTTTTAGGTTCATGAGGATATATTACATCGATAGATAATACATTTCCTTTTTCATCCAAACTAGCTAATTTGCATCCGGTTCTAAATGCCGGGTCAAAACCTAGTACGCGATATCCCGATAATGGTCTTGTCATTAAAAGATTTTCTAAATTAATTTTAAATACTTCAATTGCCGATTCTTCTGCTATTAATGTTAATTCATTTCTAATATCTCTTTCAATACTTGGATAAATTAATCTTTTTAAAGCATCCTTTATAGCTTCCTCAACATAATCACATACAAAAGACTTGGGATTTTTAATTATTCTATTTTTTAAATAACCAAATATATATTCATCATCAAAACTTAAATTAACTTGGAGAACTTTTTCTTTTTCTCCTCTATTTATAGCAAGTACTCGATAATTTTTAGTATATTTTATTTTTTCATTAAAGTCATAATATATTTCATATTTTTTAGCTTCATCTATTGCAGCTTTTTTTAATTTAGATACTATACTAGCATTATTAAAAATATAATTTCTAATAAATTTACGATAACTAGCATTATCACTTATCCATTCACTAATAATATATCTAGTATTGTCTATTGCATCTTCTTTTGATACTGATACTATTTCACAAATAGAATTCATATTTCCATCAGTAGGAAAAGATATTATAAGTTTAGCAAGAGGCTCAAGCCCCATCTTTATAGCTTCACTAGCTTTAGTTTTTTTCTTTTCTTTATACGGTAAATAAATATCTTCTACATCTACTAATTTCGAACACGCTAAAATATTATTTTTTAATTCATCAGTTAATAAACCTTTTTCATCAATTAGTCTTATAACAGCTTCTTTTCTTTCCATTAAATTAGAATAATATTTATATTTTTCTTCTATTTTAGCAATTTGGTTTTCATCTAATGCTCCAGTTACTTCTTTACGGTATCTAGCAATAAAAGGTATTGTAGCGCCTTCTTTAAGAAGATTTAATACCGCTTCTATTTGTTTACTTTTGATATTTAATTCTTTTGTTAATTCACTTATTATTATTTCATTCATTATTATTTCCTATTCTATTATTACAATAAAAATTCCTCTTAAAGAGGTATTTTTAAAATTCAGTTAAATCTACTTTTTCATCTGCTAACATTTCGGCAAAAAGATCTTTAAATTTAGCTACTTCTTTTTTAAGGGCATCTGGATATATATTTTTAGCATTTGTTACTGCTTTATAAATATGTTTTATTCTTACTTCTTTAGCATTTTCAAATACAGCATAACTAAAGGCATTAGCTAAAATTGTTAAACAAATATCAGGATACCTACTAGCTATTTCATAGACTCTTTTATATTCACTCGTCATATCTACCAAGAATTTAAATATTGTTTCTTTTTGAAAATCAGTATATGCTAATTTAACATTAAGTTGAGTTTCAAATTTCGGATATGTTCCCATTAATATTTTCACAACTGTTTCAGGATCTGATTCAAGTACTTCTATTTTTTGGAATCTTCGTAAAAAAGCTCGATCACGTAAAATATAAGTTTCATATTCTTCAGTTGTAGTTGCACCAATCATTTTAATTGTCCCTCTATCAAGGCCTGGTTTTAACATATTAGCAAAATCAATATTATTATTTGATGTTGCTTTATTAACTAATAAATGAACTTCATCAATAAATAAAATGGTTTGATCCTTTGATTTTAATTCTTGAATCAATAATTCAATTCTTGATTCCGTATTACCGCCCGCCATAGTCGTACCTAATAAACTAGTTATATTAATTTTAATAATTTGCCAATTTTTTAAAGCTTTTGGAACCATTTCTTTTTGAATTCGATAACCTAATCCCTCAACAATTGCAGTTTTTCCTATTCCAGGTTTACCAACTAATAAAGCTCCTTTTTCAGGAGAAATAAGAGCTAAAATTGTTTGATCTATTTCTTTTTCTCGGCCAATTGCTGGATCAGTTAAATATTTTTTTTCAGTTAAATTTTCGCCATAATTATCTAATATGCTTATATTATCATTAGATATATTTAAAGTTTCAATTGATTTTTCTTCAGTTTTTTCTATTGAGGAAGAATCTAAATTTAATACTTCTATTTCCTTTTCCACTATTATCACGCCTTACCAAAACATTATAACATAAAGACCAATCTTTAAAAAGATATTAATTGTTTTTTATATCCTCCTGTTACTCCATAACAATTAATGGTTAATATAAAAGCTTTATTATCCATATTTTTAATTATATGTTTAAATCCATAATACTTATCAGTAGGTACTATTACTAATAAAACAGGTACTTTATTACTACTCATTTCAGTTATACCAATATTTACTTTATTTATTAGATGATGTGATATTTTATTTATATTTTTAGACTTTATAAAACACATCTTAAAATCTTTAATTCCTAATAATATAATATCTGTAATATAGTTTCCAAGTAATAATATAAACAAAGCATATAATGTTTTAGTAGGTCCAAATACAATCAAACCTGACCCTATTATAAATATATTAGTTAATGTTGATGCCTTTCCCATAGGTATTTTTAAGTAACGATGTAATATAGTAATTATAATATCACTACCACCAGTATTATATCCAGTACGATATATTATGCCACTAGTAATACCATTTATTACAGCAGCAAGCAAAATAATCATAAAGGTACTATTAAAATCAATATTTATATATTGAACTAATGGATTTGTAATAGTAACCATAGTATTAAAACATAAAGATCCAAATAAGGCTTTAAAGGTGGTTTTTTTATCTAAAAGAAAAAGACTTAATATAAATAATATTACTGTAGTGATATATAAAAATGCTACTATACTCAAGCCAGTTATTTCATTAATTACTATAGCTAAGCCTGACGTTCCACCTATGATTAATTGATTAGGTGTTAAAATAAGATTATAAATTATGGCAGTAAAAAATAATGCTAAAAAAAATAATATTAATCTAGTAGGCCTATTTTGACTATTTACTAAGTTTAAAATCTTATTTTTATTGTTCATAATATTTTCTCCTATTATAATAATACTATCTATTTTGATATAAATAAAGAAAAAACTTAAGAATTAATCTTAAGTTTACTATCCTATAATTTCAGATACAGTACCAGCGCCTACTGTACGTCCACCCTCACGAATTGAGAATTTAGTACCAGCTTCTAAAGCTACTGGACTAATTAATTCTACAGTCATATTAACATCATCACCTGGCATTACCATTTCAACTCCTTGAGGAAGTTCAATTACACCAGTAACATCTGTTGTACGAAAATAGAATTGTGGTCTATAATTTGAGAAAAATGGAGTATGACGTCCGCCTTCTTCTTTGCTTAATACATAAACAGCAGCCTTAAATTTCTTATAAGGTTTTACTGTTCCTGGTTTAGCTAATACTTGGCCACGTTCAACATCATCTCTACTAATACCACGAAGTAATATCCCAGCATTATCTCCTGCTTCAGCATAATCTAATGATTTTCTAAACATTTCAATACCAGTAACTACTGTTTTTTTAGTATCTCTTAAACCAACGATTTCTACTTCATCATTTAATTTAACTTGGCCACGTTCAACACGACCAGTACAAACAGTACCACGGCCTGATATAGTAAAGACATCTTCAATACTCATTAAGAATGGTTTTTCAGTATCTCTTACTGGAGTATCAATATATTCATCTACTGCAGCCATTAATTCTTCTATTGATTTAACATATTTTTCATCGCCTTCTAATGCTTTTAAAGCTGATCCTCTTATAATAGGACATTCAGCATCGAATCCATATTCTCCTAATAATTCTCTAATTTCCATTTCAACTAAATCTAATAATTCATTATCATCTACTTGATCACACTTATTCATGAATACAAGTATTTTTGGAACTCCTACTTGACGAGCAAGTAAGATATGTTCTCTAGTTTGTGGCATAGGTCCATCTGAAGCACTAACTACTAAGATAGCCCCATCCATTTGAGCTGCACCAGTAATCATGTTTTTAACATAATCCGCATGTCCTGGACAGTCTACGTGAGCATAATGACGTTTTTCAGTTTCATACTCAACATGTGAAGTATTAATTGTAATACCTCTTTGTCTTTCTTCTGGAGCTTTATCGATATCTGCATAATCAACAAAAGTTCCAAAGCTTTTTGTAATAGCCGCAGTTAAAGTAGTTTTACCGTGATCAACATGACCAATTGTTCCTATATTAACATGAGGTTTATTACGATCAAATTTTTGTCTTGCCATTTTTAATTCCTCCTATTTTCTAATTAGCAATATTTTATCTAATTCTTGAATATAATTCAAGTATTATTTTTCTTGTCCGCTGTTTTTGTTTATTATATTTTCAGCGATATTTTTTGGTACTTCTTCATAATGATCAAAGGTTGGAGTAAAAGTTCCTCTACCTTGAGTATTACTACGTAATGTTGTTGCTAAACCAAACATTTCTGATAATGGCATCATAGCTTTAATTAATAAAGCATTACCACGTGATTCTTGACCAATTGGTTTACCACGTCTACTAGTAACATCGCCCATTACATTACCCATATATTCTTCTGGAGTAACAATATCAACTTTCATGATAGGTTCCAAAAGTATTGGTTTACATTTATTTTTAGCATCTTTTAAAGCCATACTAGCAGCTATTTTAAATGCCATTTCTGATGAATCGACATCATGATATGATCCATCATATAAAGTAGCTTTAACATCAACCATTGGATAACCAGCTAATATTCCTCCCGCCATTGCTTCTTGTAATCCTTTATCTGTAACTGGAATATATTCACGAGGAACCACTCCCCCAACAATTGCGTCAACAAATTCATAACCCTTTTCATGATTAGGTTCGAATTTTATTCTAACATGTCCATATTGTCCACGTCCACCTGATTGTTTAATATATTTTCCTTCACATTCACCAGCTACTGTAAGAGTTTCACGATAAGCAACTTGTGGTTTACCAATATTAGCATCAACATTAAATTCTCTTTTCATCCGTTCAACTAAAATTTCTAAATGAAGTTCCCCCATTCCACTAATTACAGTTTGACCTGTTTCATGGTTTGTAGAAGCTCTGAAAGTTGGATCTTCTTCAGATAATTTTTGTAAAGCCATACTTAATTTATCTTGATCACCTTTTGATTTAGGTTCAATTGCAAGTTCAATAACAGGTTCTGGAAACACCATTGATTCTAATATACATGGTGTTTTTTCATCACATAATGTATCTCCAGTTCCAGTATTTTTAAGTCCTACTGCTGCAGCTATATCTCCTGCATATACTTCCTTAATTTCAGAACGATCATTAGCATGCATTTGCAATAATCTACCGATTCTTTCTTTTATATTTTTGGTTGCATTAAGTACATATGAACCACTATTTAAGTGACCTGAATATACTCTGAAAAATGTTAATCTACCAACAAAAGGATCGGTTGCTACTTTAAATGCTAAAGCACTAAATGGTTCTGAATCAGATGGATGTCTTTCAATTGCATTTCCTTTTAAATCAGTTCCATTAATGGCATTAACATCTACTGGTGAAGGTAAATAATCAACAATTGCATCTAATAATAATTTCACTCCCGTATTATGGAATGCTGATCCACATAATACTGGAAAAAACTCAGCTTCTACGACGCCTTTTCTAATGGCTTTTCTAATTAAATCTTCACTAATTTCATTACCTTCTAAATATTTCTCCATTAGTTCATCATTAAAATCAGCAATAGCTTCAATTAAAACAGTTCTTCTTTCTTGCACTATATTTTTTAAATCTTCTGGAATTTCTATTTCTTTTGCTTCTTCAGTTTCTTTACCATCATATTGATAGGCTTTTAAAGTTATTAAATCGATAATTCCATTAAAACTATCTTCTGCCCCAATAGGCCATTGAACAGCTTCTGAATTTACTCCAAAACGATCTTTAATTGCTTTTAAACTAAAAGAAAAGTCTGCTCCTATTTTATCCATTTTATTACAAAATATAATTCTAGGAACTTTAAATTCATCTGCTTGTCTCCAAACAGTCTCTGTTTGTGGTTCTGGTCCAGATTGAGAATCAAGTAATGTAACAGCTCCATCTAATACTCTTAGTGATCTTGATACTTCAACTGTAAAATCAACATGCCCTGGAGTATCTATTATATTAATACGATGCTTTTTCCAATAAGAAGTAGTTGCTGCTGAAGTTATAGTAATTCCCCGTTCTTTTTCTTGTTCCATCCAATCCATTGTAGATGCCCCATCATGAGTTTCTCCAATTTTATGAACTCGACCGGTGTGAAATAAAATTCTTTCAGTTGTTGTAGTCTTACCAGCATCAATATGAGCCATAATACCAACATTACGAGTATTTTCAAGACTATATTCTCTTGCCATTATTTATTCCTCCTACCATCTATAATGTGCAAATGCTTTGTTGGCTTCTGCCATTTTATGTGTATCATCACGTTTTTTAGCAGCGCCACCAACTCCATTTGCTGCATCTATTATTTCATTAGCCAAATTAATGGCCATTCCTTTTCCATTTCTTAATCTAGCATAGTTAACTAGCCAGCGAAGTGCTAAAGTTTGACTTCTAGTATCTCTAACTTCAATAGGAACTTGAACATTAGATCCACCAACACGACGAGATTTAACTTCTAAAGCTGGTTTAATATTTTCCAGCGCAGCATTAAATACATCTATTGGTTCTTTATTTGTTTGTTTTTTTATTATATCAAAAGCCTCATATAATATTTTTTCAGCTGTACCTTTTTTACCATCATTCATAATGGCATTAATTAATTTAGTAACAACTTTTGAATTATATATTGGATCAGGTAAAACATCACGTTTTACCGCTGGTCTTTTACGCATAATTTTTCCTCCTTAATTTTTTTTCGCTTTTTTAGTACCGTATTTACTTCTTCCTTTTTTGCGGTCATTAACTCCTTGAGTATCTAGAGTCCCACGGATAATATGATAACGAACTCCAATTAAATCCTTAACACGACCACCACGAATTAATACAACACTATGTTCTTGTAAGTTATGACCTTCACCTGGTATATATGTATCTACTTCACGTCCATTAGATAATCTAACACGAGCATATTTTCTTAATGCTGAATTAGGTTTTTTAGGTGTTTTTGTTCCAACACGAGTACATACACCTCTCATTTGAGGATGATTAGTATCAGTTGATTTTCTTTCTAAGCTGTTAAATCCAATATTTAATACTGGGCTATGTTTCTTCTTAGTCTTACTCTTTCTTTTGCTTTTTACTAATTGATTAATTGTCGGCATTTTTTTCTTCCTTCCTATGCACACTTCCTGGTGTGTAGTATATTGCTTAAAATAAAGTTCTACCTAATATAGAACTTAAATAAATGCATTATTAATATATCATTATATTATATGCGGTGTCAATCTTTATTTTTACTTTCTAAAAAAAGCATACTTTATTTTGTAGTATGCTTAATATTTATATTAATTTTATTTTTTTTATATAAAACTATACTGAATATAACTATTCCTAATAAGCTAAAAATTCCAATAATTATATATATAGAAATATTATCAATTGTTTGAGGATTACCTACATTTTCAATTGTTAATATCTTTGTTGCAACATTACTTCCATCATAATCAGAAGTTTTAACTGTATAGTTACCGGGACTTAAACCTTCAATTTCAGGTAAAGTAATTGAGAAAGTATCACCTACAGCTGTTGCCGTTGTTAAATATAACGGCAAATTATCTTGACTAAATAAAACTACTACTACTTCTCCTGATCCATTTCCACTTAAACTAACTTGATTATCTACATATTTTACTTCCTTAATAGTAGCTGCATTAACTGTATTAAATGAAAACAATATTAATAAAATTGTTATTGTATAAATTATATTTTTCATATTCTATCACCAAAATCAATCATAACCCCTGCACCGATACCAAATTCAACTGATGGTAATTTATCACTATTAAAATCAATCGGACCATTAGTTAAGAAGACCGATGCCTTTGTTACCCCATCTATTTCATCATCAAATAAAACTATTCCATTGGGAGCAAAAGATTCAAAAGCTCCACAATCATCATTTGGTATACTATTAATCATTTCTTCATCATCAATTTGAACTTGTTTATATCCGATAACAGTATCACCTTTATATAATATTACTTGAAGATAAGCATCAAATATTTCACTATTGTGTTCTTCATTATTATATAAATATGCTTTATGCATAACATATCCTGCTTTTATTTGATTATCTTCAGGATAGTAAGATAATTCTATCGCCGTTCTTATTATATTAATACTTCTTTTTACGGTAGTACCATCTAACATTTCAATCGTAATCTCTACTGGAGTAGTTGTTTCCACACTTAAACTTGGAAGAGTAAATGTAGCACTTCCATCTTCATTAATAACTACATCACCTTTTGAGACGCTTTTAATTCCTTTTACTTGAGGACCCATAGCAGTTAAAGTTGCCTCTGTATTACCAAAAAATACTGTTACATCACCAGCTTCGTTATTTGTTACTATTGCTTCTTTAGACATTGTTGAGCCAAGACTAAATTCCATTCTTAATGGAGCATCAGCTATAACATTAATTAAATTATCGGCATTTAAATTACCTGAAGTATTTACTCTTTCACCAATTAAATGTAATCCTATTCTTCCATAATTAAAGAAATCATCAGTAACTGTAAGAGTCATTCTATCTTCAGAACTAACTACAGTATTATTAATATCTTGATTACCCATTAATCCTTCAATATGTAAATCTTCTAATTCTTGAGTTCCTTCTTCACATACATATACACCATTATCAGGTACAAATACATTATCAACTGTGCATCCTTTTGCTTTAAATGTTACAGTTCCACTATTCCATGCACTTGGAATTGTGATATCGTTTAAATCATCCCCTTCAACTGGTATTTCTATTCCACTAAAATATGCTAAAATCGGGAATGTTTCAGGTAATGGGCCATCACCTGGTCCATCTGGACCACTTGGGTCTGATGGTAAAGTAGCAAAAACAACTCCCACGCTAATATTATCAGCAGAATTTATATCAATATTTTTTATATTATCTCCTGGCATTGGGCCTGTTCCCGAACCGTTTACATTAAAACTAAGTACTTCAAAACCTGGTTCAATAGTAAAATGAAACGAAACTTGATAAGGTTCAACAAATGTAGATAAAACTACCTTCCCACCAATTGGACTTAATGTCTCATTATCTATTTTAACTAATGCTTTACCCATTAAGGTATCGCCATCATAATATTCAATGTAATCGCCATTAATTGTTCCATTAGCTAAAGTTATTTCTTGATCAGCAGCAAATACGTCAATTATATTAGGTATTCCTAATGATATAACCCCAAAACTAACTGCTAAAAACACAACTAATACCTTATTACTTATAACTTTTAATTTTTTTACAACTCTTTTTATACAAATCAACCTCATATCTTAAATAAAATATACCACTTTATAATCCGTTTTTCAATTATAAAATTTTTTAAAATAAAGTAAAATCTTTAAATTTTACTTTTTAAAAAATTAAACTTCTTCTAATATACCACCATCAAAACCTTTTGTTTCATAGTTTTTACATTTAATATAAGGAGCATATTCATAATACATATAAACTTTTTTGACAACGACATATCCTTTACATTCTTCTTTTGATAATTTCATGTTTTTTAAAAAATTGTTTTTAATTAATTTATTGGCCGATATAATTGCCTCATTAGAAGGAAATCTATCCGGAAATTGACTGTAATATAATTTAGCACTTTCTTCTATTTTTTTTTCTAAATCATAGTAATCCTTATTATTAGCTTTTAAATTTAAACCTATTACAGTTAACCCTAAAACTAGAATTATTACAATACCAAAGCCAGTATATACAATCTTCTTCATAATATTTGTCCACCATTTAAAAATAAATTATTTATTAATTGGATCTCAAAAGTATCATAATATCGGTAAATAAAATATATGGCTATTAATAAAAAAACACATAAAATTGTCATAAGGAATATCATCATTCTGTATCCCCAACCCTTATTATTTAATTTCATATCAAACCTCTATTACATTATATATAACCTTATCATTTTTTGCAAATAGATTTCTATATTTTAAAGAAAATAAAAAAATCTCTTTGATTGAGATTTCTATTTTTAACTTGATTTATTAAGCTAATTCTACAGTTGCACCAGCTTCTTCTAATTTAGCTTTAATTTCATTAGCTTCATCAGTTGGAATATTTTCTTTAATATTTCCACCATTATCAGCAATACCTTTTGCTTCAACAAGGCCTAATCCAGTAATATCTCTAATTACTTTAATTACTGCTATTTTAGCTGCTCCTGCATTTTTTAGAACAACAGTTTTTGTAGAAGTTTCTTCGGCTTCAGCTCCTGCTACTGGAGCAGCTGCTACTGCTACCGCACTTGGATCAACTCCGAATTCTTCTTTCATTGCATCAACTAATTCTTTAACTTCAAGAATAGTCATTTCTTTTAGTCCTTTAATGAACTCATCTTTTGTAAATTTTGCCATTTTTATCTTTCCTTTCTTTAATTAATTTTTTTCTTCTAATTGTTCGGCATATAAATTTAAACCAATTGATAGATTTTTAACGTGTTCTATCATACCACCTGCAAGCATAGTCAGTAATCCATCCATAGATGGGATTGATGCATACTCTTTAATTGTATTAAGAGATACTATATCACCTTTAACAATTCCAGCCCGTATTTCAACGCTTTTGTTTTGTTTAGCAAAGTTATCTAAAGCTTTAATAGATTCAAGTAAACTCTTTCCAAAAAGAATTGCATTAGGACCTGCTAAAAATTCATCTAAATTTAATCCTTTATCAGCTAAGGCTAATTTTACTAGAGTGTTTTTATAAATTTTAACTTCTGAATTTATTTCTTTAAGATTTTTTCTTAATTTAGATAAATCACTTACTTTTAAACCATGATAAGTAAATAATACTACTGCTTCTGATTCTTCAATTTTTCCAAGTATTTCTTTTACAATATCTTTTTTTAAATTAAGACTCTTTTCACTTGCCATATTTTCCTCCTTACATATATTTATAAAAAAACTTTCCAAAGGAAAGTTTTACTTACAAGTAATTATCTTCCCTCGGTAGGATTATTAAAACATTATGTTCCCTACTGTCTTCAGTAAAATTTCTTTTATTTCTAATTTATTATATTACGCTAATTATTAAATGTCAAAAGAATTTAAATTTAATTTAATTCCTGGACCCATTGTACTAGCTATAGTAATATTTTTTATAAATTTACCTTTAACGCTAACAGGTTTACTTTTAATAATATTATTAACTAAATATGTTATATTTTCTGCTAATTTTTCATTATCAAATGATACCTTGCCGATCACTGAATGAACATTACCAAATGAATCAGCTCGATATTCAATCATTCCTTTTTTAATATCTTCAACAACTTTTGATGGTGTTTCAGTAACAGTACCAGATTTTGGATTAGGCATTAAACCTTTTGGCCCTAAAATCTTTCCTATCTTACCTAAAGAGGGCATCATTTCAGGAGTTGATACAATTATATCAAATTCAAACCAATTTTCTTTTACTATTTTATCAATTAGTTCTTGTTCTCCTACATAGTCAGCACCTGCTTTTTTAGCTTCAACAGCAGCAGGGCCTTTTGCTAAAACTAATACTTTTTTAACTTTACCTATTCCATTAGGAAGAACTAAAGCTCCTCTTATTTGCTGATCAGATTTTTTAGTATCAATATTTAAATTCATAGCAATTTCAATTGTACTATCAAATTTAGTAATACTAGTATCTTTTACTAGTTTAATTGCTTCATTTAGTTCATAAGTTTTTTGTTTATCAACTAATTTTGAAGCTTCCACATATTTTTTTCCTTTTTTCATTATTCTACCTCCAATCGTGGTTTATTAGCGGATATATATTATTCAATATTTTCAGATTCTTCTTCAGTTTCTTCAACATCTGCTTGAGTTGGTTCTACTATATTTGCTTCCATTTTTTCAAGTTCAGCTTCACGTTTAGCCATTTCTTTTTCAGCAATAGCTGCTTCTGCTCCTTGAGCTGCAAGTTCTTCATCATTTACGCCCTTTACTGCTATACCCATGTTTCGAGCAGTACCTTCAATAATATTCATAGCACCTTCAATATCATAAGCATTTAAATCTTGCATTTTTATTTCAGCAATTTGTTTTAAATCATTTTTTGTTATTGTTGCAACTACTTCATTAGCACCTTTAGCACTACCTTTATTAACTTTGGCAAATTTTTTAATTAAAAATGCAGCTGGGGGAGTTTTAAGAATAAAATCATAACTTCGATCATTATATAAAGTAATCTCAACAGGTACAATATCACCTATTTTATCTTTTGAAGCATCATTAAATTTTGTGCAAAACTCTTGTAAATTAATACCAGCAGGTCCTAATACTGTTCCAACTGGTGGAGCAGGAGTTGCCTTACCAGCAGGTATTTGTAATTTTATTTTCTTTACGATTTCTTTAGCCACGAAAAACACATCCTTTCAAATTATTTTCGCTTAGTGGTAAGGGCAATCCGCATTTCCCTGCCACTTAACTTATATATATTATTAATATATAACTGCAGTTAAGATATTATCACAATAGATTGTTATTTTCAAGTAAATTAATTTTTACTAACTTGGAAGAACTCAACTTCTACTGGTGTTTCTTGTCCAAATAGATCAATTAAAACAGTTAATCTACTGTTATCTATATCTAAATTATCAATAGTTCCCACCATTCCTTTAAATGGTCCATCAATTATAGTTACTTTAGTTCCAACTGATAATTCAGTATCGACATCTATTCTAGTCATTCCCATATTAGATAATATCTTATCTATTTCTTGAGGAAGTAATGGTGTTGGTTTAGCTCCTTTACCACTAGAGCCAATAAAACCAGTTACTCCTGGAGTATTACGTACGATATACCATGCATCATCAGTCATAATCATTTCTACTAATATATAACCTGGGAACATCTTTTTCTGTTTTTCTTTAACACTACCATCTTTTAAGGTTTCTTTTACTGTTTCTTCAGGAACTATTACTCTAAAGATATAATCTTGAAATCCCATTGATTCAGCACGCATTTCAAGTTTCTCTTTTACTTTACTTTCATGCCCACTATAAGTGTTAACTACATACCACTCTTTTTCCATTAATCAATTATCTCCTTAATCCATGCAAATATAATATCTAAACCAAAAAAGTATAAACCGAATGCTATGATAAAAATTATTGTTGCAATACTATATTTAAACATTTCATTTTTATCTGGCCATCTAACCTTTTTCATTTCATCTCTTATTTGTTTAAAAAGACTATCCTTTACTTGTTTAGAACTCTTTTCTTTTTTAGATATAGGAGCTTTTTTTGAACTTTTAATACTACTCATATTATCACCTCATTTTTTTTCAAAATAAAAACACCTCTGTGCTTAAACATAATATAACATACCATTTAATTGTATGCAAGAGGTTTTTATAATAA
>Ga0265294_10004677_pt1 | contig 17009 bp, 12 predicted proteins | sample MunlanPumphouse3_FD_192504 | JGI IMG/M metagenome (GOLD analysis project Ga0265294, IMG submission 192504) | Groundwater microbial communities from a municipal landfill in Southern Ontario, Canada - Pumphouse #3 | ecosystem: Environmental > Aquatic > Deep subsurface > Groundwater | place...
CCCTCATTGAGTCCTTAGAAGGCAATAGAGGGAATCCGCGTTCTAAACCGCCATTCCCGGGAGTGCAAGGTTTATGGCAAACCCCGACTGTTGTCAATAATGTAGAGACTATTGCTAATGTTCCGAAAATTATTAACAGAGGCGCAAAGTGGTACAAGACTCTTGGCGTAAATGGAGCTACAGGCACTAAAGTATTTACTTTAATGGGTGATGTAAACATGCCCGGACTTACAGAAGTTCCTATGGGAATTACTCTTAGAGACATCATAGACAAGTATGGCGGAGGGATGTTAAAAGGTAAAAAGTTCAAAGCTGCACTCGTTGGTGGTGCTGCCGGTGTAATTTTATCTGATAAACTTCTTGACGTAAAAATGGATTATGAGAGTTTGAAGGAGTACACTGCGGTGTTGGGTTCAGGTGCTATTATGGTCATGGGAGAAGAGATAGACATGGTAGAGATGCTATGGTCTATTCTACGTTTCTTCAGCCACGAATCCTGTGGAAAATGTTGCCCATGTCGTCTTGGTACAAAACAGTTGTATAATATAATTTGCAATATAAGAAATGGTGAAGGTAAAGAAGAGGATTTAGATCATTTAGTTATGCTTTCAGAAGCTATGTTAAAGACCTCTTTCTGTGCCTTAGGACAATCACCATATATGCCAATTAAGAGTTCAATTTTGAACTTTAGAAACGATTTTTTGAAAAGAATTAAATAAATAGATCTGGAGATGTAAAGATGAAAATGATTAACTTAACAATCAATAATGTTCCTGTTGAAGTCCCGGAAGGTACTACTTTGATTCAGGCTGCTTTAAAGGCCGGATTTAAAATTCCGTCACTTTGCTGGCATCCTGACTTAGCTCCAACAGCTGCTTGTGGCATCTGTGTATGTGATATAGAAGGTTTCGCTGTTCCTAAAAGAGCCTGCTCTACCCCGGTAACCGAAGGCATGAAGGTCAAAACCAATAGTAAAGAATTGAGAGAATTAAGAAAAACAATTTTAGAATTAGTGCTGGCTAATCATGATATTAAATGTCCAACCTGTGTAGCTAACGGTAAATGTGAACTACAACAGTTAGCTTATACAATGGATATCGATATGGAAACAGTACCTAAATTATTGGTAATGAAACCTATCGATTATTCTAGCCCTTCCATCATTAGAGATAATAACAAATGTATTAACTGCGGTCGTTGTATCACAGTTTGTAATGATATCCAACAAGTTTATGCTCTTACCTTTGCAGATCGTGGCTTCGAAGCTCATGTTGATACTGCAATGGGGTGGGGGATTGGCAACAGTGTGTGTGTAAATTGTGGACAATGTACAGTTTACTGTCCTACCGGTGCCTTGAGAGAAAAAGATGATACAGATAGAGTATGGGACGCTCTTTTAGACCCAACCAAACATGTTATTGTGCAAGAAGCTCCATCTATTCGTGCCTCAATAGGTGATGAATTCGGTATGGATATGGGGACTGTTACTCCCGGTAAGATGTATGCAGCTCTCAGAGCTTTAGGCTTTGATGCAGTTATGGACACTAACTTCACTGCCGATCTTACTATTATGGAAGAAGGAACCGAGTGTGTTGAGAATCTTAAAGCTCATACTGGCAAACCTGTGATTACTTCTTGTTCTCCTGGCTGGGTTAAGTTTGTCGAAACTTACTACCCTGATCTAACTCCTTATGTGTCAACTGCTAAATCACCAATGTCTATGTTTGGTGCTTTAGCCAAGACCTATTATCCTGAAACTCATGGCTTAGATCCTAAAGATATTGTTTCTGTTGCTGTTATGCCATGTACAGCTAAGAAGTTTGAGGCTCAAAGACCAGAACTTGCTCGCAATGGCGTTCCTGATACAGATATCGTAATCACAACTCGTGAATTCTTAAGAATGATTCATGAAGCTGGTATCGACTTCAAGAATATCCCAGAAGCAGAACCGGATAAAGGAATGAGTTTCTACACAGGCGCAGGTACTATCTTTGGTGCTACCGGTGGTGTGATGGAAGCTGCTATTCGTTCAGCCTATTTCTTAGTAACAGGTGAAGATTTAACCAACCCTAACATCGAAGCTGTGCGCGGTCTTGCAGGCGTTAAAGAAGCAACTATTAATATCCCCGGCTTTGGTGATGTTAGAGTAGCTGTTGCCAATGGACTTGGTAATGCTCGTAAGGTTATGGATAAGATTCAACAACAAATTAACGAAACCGGAAAGACAGAGTACGACTTTGTAGAAGTCATGGCTTGTCCTGGTGGTTGTGTTGGTGGTGGTGGACAACCGTTCGGTAATAGTATTTCTGATCGTGCCAGAAGAGGTGAAGCTCTTTATGCAGAAGATAGAAACTTAGAGTTTAGATGTTCACATCATAATCCGGAAATTACTAAAATATATAAAGATTACCTCGATAGACCGGGTTCTCATAGAGCTCATGAACTTCTCCATACCTATTATTTCTCTAGAAATAAGTTTAAAGGACATGCAGAAGAACAAACTACCGGTTTAAATTCACATCACTAAATAAGTATTAATTAATAATAAATGATTGAAGAGTAAGGGCGGAACATTTTCCGCCCTTTTTATTTTTTTCTTTTCTTCTGCTTGAAATTAGTTTAATTAGCGCGGTAAGGCATAACCTATTGCATGAAGCCCCCCTGGATAGATTTCTTCATTCTTCTTTTGTGGCAAAAGTTACTTTCCCGAATCACTAATCGACATCAGTTCCTTAGGAAAAGGTTCAAAGTAGTTCTGTGTCTTAAGATAAGGCTGATCAAATCTCTTAATCCAGGAATTGAGAATAGTGGTAACCACGATGAGGGGGATTTGTCTCTTTCTATAGAGGTCAAGTTGATCCAAGAAGTGGGCCTTTTCATCACTATTAAGATCTTGAGAGAAATAGCCAAAGATATGCATCAGCACATTAATATTAGTGGAGATATTAGCACCTTTCTGGAAGATTTGATGAAGCTTCTCCTGATAATTAGTAAAGACTTCATCAATTGGAAGCTTCTCATGGTTAGCCACTATTTTCCCTGCATCTTTAAGCTTGGCTTGGTTATACGCCATGAAGAGGTATTTATTGGAAGCATGGAAATCAACTAAGCTTTTCATTGTGTGGGGTAGGTTTCTGAATTTAGCAAAAGTATAGACCTTAGTGAGAAACTGCTCTCGGAGAATGAGATTAGTGAGGCGTCCTTCATCTTCAATTGCCTGTGGATTACATTCATCTAGAACAACTTGGGCAAAGAAGCCTACGCTTTTGGTACTGATAGCCGGGATTTTGCCAATTCCTGAATAAAGCTTCACATCTTTAAAACCGCAAGATGGAGATCTACTCTTTAGGATAAAGCCATCGATATCTTCTAAGCCTTTAACAAACTTATGAGAGAAAGAGTTCATCTTATCGGTAAAGTCTTCACCACTCATAGACTTTACTAATCTTACTTCATCACCTTGCTGTACTAATCTAATAGATTCGCGGGGGGTAGGTAAGCCTATTTCAACTTCCGGGCAGGTTGTAATAAATTCAACATATTCTTTGAGCTTTTCAACAAGCGGAGAGTTTACCATCAAAGCATTATAACGGCAAGCCTCAAAGTTTATACATTTACTGATAACTATTCTTGGTTTAATATTTTTCATAATTCACTCCTTATTCAAGATAATTTAATCAAAATGTGATAAATGCCTAATCTGATTTAATAAATTTGGTAAATATGGTAAAACTGATTAGATTTTCAGGTAATATCGAATGTAAATCTATAATCATATAACTTACGAAAGGAGTTTTGATGAAAAAACTAGCAGAAGTATTACTATCTAAGGAGAAGACGCAAGAGATTATGATCGGAAACTGGGCATTAGTTCGGGCTATGATTGAATCTAATGTGCGGGTGATAACCTCTTATCCCGGTTCACCTACTCCTGAAATAGCAACCGCCATTGCGCAAATCCCTGTAGCAGAGCGACCCTTCTATTTTGAGTTTTCCGTTAATGAGAAAGTGGCCACAGAGGTAGCCTTCGGAGCTTCTATCAATGGACATCTCTCTTGTGTATTCTTCAAAAGTGTGGGGCTAAATGTAGCAGCCGACTCATTAGTTCAGCTAAGCATGATGGAGCTGATTGGTGGCATGGTAATTATTCTCGGAGATGATCCGGGAGCTAATTCTTCCCAGAATGAACAGGACAACAGACACTTCGCTAAGATGTGCTATACTCCTATCTTTGAACCATCTACACCGACTGAAGCTTATCATATGTTTAAAGAAGCAGCAGCTTTGTCGCAAGAAAAGAAGATGCCGGTATTCTTGAGATTAACCACTCATGTTTGCCATTATAAAGAGCTTATTCACTTCGCAGCCTGGGATAAACAAGAATTTGACCAGACACCTAGGTTTGATGTCAATAATGGACCTTATGTACCAATTACCACAACAGTTTTCCCTCTCAAAAAGAAGGCACTTAGAAAGTTGGCAGAAGTAGAAACTTATTCTGATAATTCTAAGCTTAACTATATAAAAGATAATGGTAATAAGGAGCTGGGAATCATCACGATGGGTCTTCCCTATTACTCTCTGTTGGATGTGATGGAGGAGATGAAGGTCAAGCCTGACATTCTCAAATTAGGTATTATCTATCCTCTTCCCAGACAGATGGTTATTGACTTCCTGAAGAGTCATAAAGAAGTTAAGGTTTTAGAAGAATTAGATGATGTTATTGAGCGCGATATCAAGATGATAGCTTTTGAGAATAAGATTGATGTAATAATTACGGGCAAAAGTGATTTAGCTGATTGGGAGAATGAATATACCCCTGACAAAGTGAAAGAGGTGCTGAGAAAGCAATGGAAACAACACTTCCCACCGGCTGAACCTATTGATGATAAGAAGCTTAAGTTAGCTGCTCGTCCTGCTCAGATGTGTCCGGGTTGTGGACATCGTTCTGCCTTCTATGCAATTCGCAAAGCTATGGGTAAGAATGATATAACAGTCGGCGATATCGGTTGCCATTCTCTGGGCTTCCTACCTCCCTACAAGATTGGTGAAGCCCTACTAAGTATGGGACACTCCACCGGAACCGCATCAGGAATGGCTCTTTTCAACAACACCCGCAAGGTAATCTCCTTCTTAGGCGATTCTACCTTCTTCCACGCCGGACTTCCCGGCATAATCAACTCTATCTACAATAATCATAATCATACTCTAATCATTATGGAAAATGGGACTACAGCTATGACAGGTCATCAGGATCATCCGGCTGTGGGTAAGAACTTTAATGAAGTTTCTGAGAAGATACCTATTGTACAAATGCTTAAGGGGATGGGAATTACCAACATTAGAAGCGTTGACGCCTATCAACAAGCTAAGCTTACTACCGCTGTGAAAGAAGCATTGGCAGAAGATGGCTTTAATGTCGTGATTGCTAAACATCCGTGTATGCTTAAATTCAGCAGAGAGTTAGCCAAGAAGAAGATTGGCACTCCGCCAAAAGTACGCGTTACTGACAAATGTACTCAGATTTACCAATGTATCTCTGTCTTTGCCTGTCCTGCTTATCAAATCAGACCAGACGGCTCTGTGTGGGTGCAAGAAGATCTCTGTATTGGCGATGGTTCTTGTAAACAGACTTGCCCGACCGGCTCAATTGAATCTAAACCTTTGGAGGTGAAGTAATGTCTATTAACTATAATATCTTTATAATTGGTGTTGGTGGACAGGGAATCGGGCTTCTTTCTGAAGTCTTAATCCGAGCTGCTTATTATGCTAAAATCCAAGCTAAAGGGGTTGACACCCATGGTTTGGCTCAACGCGGTGGCACAGTTACTTCTCAGATCAGATTGGGAGACAAAGCCTTTTCTCCTCTCATTCCTGAGGGTAAAGCAGATATCGTAATTGCTCTCGAAAGACACGAAGCTCTCCGTGGGATGAATTCTCATCTTAAGAATGGTGGAGATTTAGTCTTTTATGATGCTGTTTGGCAACCACTTGATGTTAGACTCAGACAAGTAGGCGAACTTCAGAATGAGACTATTGAAGCTGAATGCAAGAGAAGAAAGATTAATTATCATCGTGTCTTTATAGATGATTTGAAAGACTCCAGAATGCAGAATGTGGCTGTGCTGGGGCATATTTCTAAGCATAAGTTAATCCCCGGAATAGCCAGGAAAAACTATCTACAAGCTATCACAGATCTCTTAAAAGGTACTGTGCTGGAAACTAATTTACAGGTTTTTGACCACTAGGCAAATACCTTAACACTGTTTTCGTAGGGGCGTATTGACATACGCCCCTTTTTTAAAAATCCCCTACCCCCCTTGTTGTTTGGTCTTAAATCCCAACGGGATTATATAGAGATACATAACATCATGTTTCTCATTAATTTAAGACCACACCCCGTCAGCAAAGCTGACACCCCTCTCCAGAGATTCGCCTTGCGAATGAAGAGGGGAATTAAGAGTAGCGGTATTAGTCTTAATCTTTCTTTTCGTGAAATCTGTGTAATCAGTGGATAAAATTCTTCCTCTTCAATTATTATTTATTAATTTATTTCGAATTCAATTGACAAACTTACCCTCTTATTTATGAATGATATAAATAAATCATTAAATAAGGTAATGTTGGTTAAGAGACATTATTTTAGTAGGAGCGAAAAGAAATTGTTTATTCCTAAGTTATTTGAAGTACTTCCTAAAATGACTAAAAAGCAGTTAATCAATGACATAATTGCCGGTATTTTAGTTGGTATTGTTGCTTTACCCTTGGGCATTGCTTTTGGTATTGCCTCGGGTGTTACCCCTGCACAAGGCTTAATCACCGCAGTTATTGGTGGATTTCTAGTTTCCCTGTTAGGAGGTAGCCATGTTCAAATTGGTGGACCTACCGGGGCATTTATTATTATTATATATGGTATAGTCGCCCAGTTTGGTGTTGATGGATTGATGGTTGCTACATTTATGGCAGGTGTCATTCTGGTTCTCATGGGGGTGTCCAAATTCGGCTCATTGATTAAATTCATCCCTTACCCTGTTGTTGTGGGATTTACGTCGGGAATTGCCGTAGTTATCTTCTCGACGCAGATAAAAGACCTTTTTGGTTTGCATATAGAAAAGGTGCCGGCTGATTTTGTCAGTAAATGGGGTGCTTATTTCAGTAATTTTAATACTATCAATTGGGAAGCGACCTTAATAGGTTTTGTTTCTCTGCTTATAATTATCTTCTGGCCTAAGATTAATAAGAAACTACCCGGCTCTATCATTGCAATTCTTGTTGCTACTGTATTGGTCATAGTTTTTAAAATGGATACAGTGCCAACTATTGAATCAGAATTTGGTTCAATTCCTTCTACTTTACCCAAACCGCAAATGCCTCATATTACTTTTGATTTAGTCAAAGCTATGTTTCCACCTGCCTTCACTATTGCCATATTGGCAGCTATTGAAGCTTTGCTTTCAGCTGTGGTTGCTGATGGTATGATTGGCGAGAAACATAAATCTAATACAGAGTTGATAGGTCAGGGTGTAGCAAATATGGTTTCCCCTCTTTTTGGTGGAATCCCGGTTACCGGAGCTATTGCCAGAACAGCAACTAATGTTAAAAATGGTGGAAGAACTCCCATTTCCGGTATTGTTCATAGTATTGTTTTACTTTTAATTATGCTGTTATTAGGTCCTTGGGCAAAGCTTATTCCAATGCCAACACTGGCTGCTATCTTAATTATGGTAGCTTATAATATGAGTGAGCATCATATCTTCCGTCAACTTTTGAAGAGTCCTAAGAGTGATATGATTGTTCTTCTTGCTACCTTCTTATTGACTGTTTTCTTAGACCTAACTGTCGCTATTGGCGTAGGTATGGTATTGGCTATGTTCCTCTTTATGAAGAGAATGGAAGATGTTGCTAATGTTGATTTCATTTCCAGCTCAAAACAAGATAAATCTGATGAAGATGATCCTGATAGTATTAAGATGAAAGATGTTCCTAAAGGTGTGGAAGTCTATGAAGTTGCAGGTCCTTTCTTCTTTGGGGCAGCTTCTAAGTTTAATGAATCTATCAAGATGCTACAAGATCCTCCTGAGATTAGAATTATCAGAATGCGAAGTGTTCCGGTTATTGATGCTACCGGGTTAAACTCTCTTAAGAGCTTGTACTTAGACTCCAAAAAGGATGGTATTATAATGCTTTTATCCGGTGTGAATCAACAGCCTCTTAAAGCGTTGAAGAACTACGGATTATATGACTTGATCGGAGATAAGAATGTCCATCAACATATTGATAGTACTTTAGCACGAGCTAAAGAGATTTTAGCTGAGAAGAACTAAGACAAACTAATATTTATAATATGTAAGGGCGAAATATTTTTCGCCCTTCTTTTTGTGTTTTTTGTGAAGTTTTGTGGTTTTGTGTTTAACCTCTTTCCCCTATCCCCTAAAATTAAACTTGCCATAAAATCACTAATCACTATAATTGCTTAAAATAGTAATTTATAGAAGGAAAATAATAATGCAAAGTAGATTACATCCGATTATTCAATGTATCTTGTTATTAATAGCACCTGTTTTGGTGATATTTGCGATAAATTATATTTTAATGGCAATGGGCAAAATGGGCTCTGCTACACTTATTGCCTCAACACTTAAGATTAGCCTCTTTGTCGTGCCCAATGCTATCTTTATCATCATGCATAAGTATAAGTTATCTAAGTATAGCTTTATCATTGCAGCACTAGCTACTTTCTTGATTGTAAGAAGTTCAGGGACTACTCAGATTATGAATTTCAACACATTCTCACTCTACGCCATGAACTTCATTTATTTTTCACTCTTCATCGGGGTAACTTATCTGGCATATTTTAAGATAACAAACTTTAAGCTTAAGAACTTCCTCTTCATAATCATGGGGACTGCTACACATACTCTAACATTGTCGATACTGTTTCTCATCAACAAACAACAATTAAGTGGTGGACTCATAAAGGCTACTCTATTAACAGGGGTTAATACTTACTTGATGGTGGGATTGGCTTTGGGGATAGCACTGCTGTGGTTTGAATTGCCTCAACCTGAAGTATTGTATGATTATGATGATGAAGATTAATTAATAACAGCGAGGAAGAATAACTTGGGCAGAAGAAAAGTACGAAAACCTGCAGATTACGAGCAGAGAAAGAATAGATTTGTGATAGAAGTTGAATCAGGCGTGGTGTTGGATTTTGCCAAGATATTTGGTAATAACAACCCAGTGCATTTAGAGATTGGTTCCGGGAAGGGTGAGTTTATTACCCGGAAATCACGCGAGAATAGAGAGATTAACTTTGTGGGAATTGAGTTAGATTCTGATCGGATAACTACTATTTTGAAGATATTAGACATAGCAGAAGATAGTAATGTCAGATTGCTAAATCACTTCGTTGATAAGAATATTATCCAGGTGATACCTCAGTTCTTTTTTCCTGTTATTTATATTCAGCATCCTGACCCGTGGCCTAAGCGTAAACATCATAAGTATAGATTGATCAACCAAGACTTTATTGATACCTTAAATCTTTTATTAGAGCCTAACGGAACAGTAGAAATAGCAACTGATCACTCTGATTATTCTGAATGGATTATTGAGCATTTTGAGGAAAGAGCTGACTTTCAGGCTCTCTTCGCCAATGGCTTTACTTTTGAGAGACAACCCGGACACATAGAGACCTATTTTGAAGAAGTTAAACGCGAAGAGGGTTTTGAACCACGCTTTATGTTTTACAAGAAGTTACAAACTAAATGAGGGATTATGAATAAGAACGAGATATTTAAGAAAATCATTGCCAGTCTTTATGAGAACTTATCACCTTATGCGTTCAAAGATAGTGATGCTTTTCGCATTAAACCTGAACCTAAAGAGCATATCAGAACCAACTTCGCTTTGGATAGAGATAGGATTCTTTATAGCGGAGCCTATCGTCGCTATCATGGTAAAACTCAAGTCTTCTCCTTCACTAATTTAATAGATGAAGAGATGACAAATAGAAATCTCCACACAACCTATGTTTCTCAGATTTCCAGAACTATTGGTAAAGCTTTAAATCTCAATCTTGAGCTAATCGAAGCAGTGGCACTCGGTCATGACTTGGGTCATTGTCCTTTCGGTCATGATGGTGAATCAGCCCTGTCACGAGTTTGTAAAAAGCATGGAATTGGTGCTTTTCATCATAATATTGAGTCTTTACAGATTGTTGACCATATTGCTAAAGGTGGAAGAGGAATGAACTTAACTTTCCAGGTTCGCGATGGTATTATCTCCCATGATGGTGAAGTTCATAACACGCGTTTAATACCCCAAAGAGATAAAACAGAAGCTGATATTATTGACTATATGGCTAAAAAGAACAAAGATATTACCAAGAATAATTGGATGCCTGCAACCATGGAAGGGTGTGTTGTAAGAATCTCAGACACAATTGCTTATATCGGACAAGATATAGAGGATGCAGTAAGATTCAAGATTCTAAAAAGTGAACAGCTTCCTGCAGATTGCACTGCCTATCTGGGCAACTCCAATTCTCAAATTATCGATACTTTAGTGAAAAGCGTAATCGTAAACAGCTACCAAAAAGAGTACATCGCTTTTGATGAAGAGACCTCTTTTTATCTCAAGAAACTTAAAGATTTTAATTATGAATATATCTATAAAAATGAGAATGTAAAGTTGGCAAATCAAACTATAATCAGGTCAATGGAAATTCTGTATGAGAAATACTTAGAAGATATCGAACGTAATAATCAAGATTCAAAGATATTCTTACATTTCCTGAATCATAAGAATCAGGATTATCTATCCAAATTCTCTCCTGAAGAGAAAGTTAGGGATTTTATAGCAACCATGACAGATAGATATTATAATGAAGAGATTAAAGATTATCTCTTACCGTGGAAATTTTAAAACAAAGGAGAAGACTATTATGTACAAAGTTGGGATATTGCAGTTTGAACCAAAACTCTTTCAGGTTAAGAAGAATTTAAGTACTTTAGAACAGATGTTAAGTGAAGTAGAAGCTGATTTAATAGTTCTGCCTGAGCTAGCCACCTCCGGTTATGTCTTTACTTCGCAAGAAGAGGTCAGGCAAGTAGCTGAAGATGCCAAGACAGGTATAACAGCTCAACTATTTACTAGATTAGCCCAAGAACGCGATTGCAGTTTCGTTGTAGGATTCCCCGAAATAGCCCAGGGCAAGCTCTATAACTCCTGCTCTCTCTTTAATCCGGACGGCACAATCATCACCTACCGCAAGACTCATCTTTTCTTTGAAGAGAAGCTATTCTTCACACCCGGAGATTCAGGATTTATCGTTGCCCCTGCTAAAGGTGGTGTAAAAGTTGGACTCATGATCTGCTTTGATTGGCAGTTCCCTGAATCAGCACGAACCCTCGCTTTAAGAGGAGCACAGATAATTGCACATCCATCAAACTTAGTGTTACCATGGTGCCAAAAAGCTATGGTTACCCGCTCCTTAGAGAATAGAGTTTTCTCTATTACACCTAATAGAACCGGTACCGAAATCAATGGAGAAAGAGAGCTATATTTCACCGGTATGAGTCAGATTCTCAACACAAAAGGTGAAGTTCTTACAGCGATGAACAAAACTGAAGAGAGTGTTTCAGTGGTGAATATTAATCCCTCTGAAGCCCTTGATAAGCAAGTTACAGAACATAACAACGCTTTCACAGATCGCCGACCTGAGATGTATGAAAGATAAGGATTTAAGATGATAGGATTACCTATATATGTTTAAACTAAGATCAAAAATAGTTCCTTTGTTGAGTCTGCTAATATTGTTTCTAACAATAGCTTGCTCTGATAAGTCAACGACTTCAGATGATTCTCTTGAAAAAGGTCTTATTCCAATTAATATATCTTTAGCTCCGTTACAGCACTTAGAAGTAACAGTTACCGAAGCAATAGCATCTGTAAGCAAGGATAACGAGACTATTAGCAACTCTTTAGAGATAGCTAATAACAGTGCTACCGGTACTATTACTGACTTGAATCCAGGTATCTGGCATTTAGAAGTTGAGTTGTATTCTAATGATTATGTGGTCGCTTCTGGCGAAGCTGAAGTAGAAGTCTTTCCCGGACAAACCTCAATCGTGAATCTTACTATGGTAATTAACGATATTACAGGTTCCATCGAGATTATTGTCGAGTGGGAAGCTGATACTCCTCTCCCTGAAAGGTTCTTATTCATCGGCAACAGTTACACTTACGCCAATGATGGTTTAGACCAAATGTTTAGAAGTGTGGCACGCTCTACTGATGAAAACTTGAGAATTGAAGTGCAGGCAATCACAGGTGGGGGTATGACTTTGCAGAATCATTTTGAAACTCAAGCTACTCAAACAGCTATTTTAACCGGGAATTGGGATGTTGTTATCTTGCAAGAACAGAGTCAGATGCCTATTTTCGATACCCCTAGATTTCTCACTTACGCTACGAAATTGGATAGCCTAATAGACATTAGCGGTGCCAGGACTTGCTTCTTTATGACCTGGGCAAGAGAGAATGATCAAGCTCAAATTGCCGGATTAAGTGCAGCCTATTTAGATGCCGGCGAGCTATTAGATGCAACAGTTGTTCCTGTAGGGCAACTCTTTAACTATATTTATGAAGATAACACTACTATGAATCTCTACGATTCTGATGGTTCACATCCCGCATGGCAAGGCACCTATTTAGCTTCTCTCTGTTTTTATCAAAGCCTCTATCAGGCAACTGCTCAGAATGTTCAGTTTATCCCTCCCTATGGAGTAACTAATGATGAAGCTGAATATCTTAAAACAACAGTTAATCAATGGTATCTCATTAATAGAAGATAACTTTATAGATGCAAAGAAACACACTTAAATCATTTCAATGGTCGTTTTTAACAGCTATCCTGCGCAAGATTATTCTGTTCGGGGTATTTCTGTTGATTGCCAAAGCGATTAGCAAAGAAGATCTCGGTATCTTCCGTGAATTTTCTTTAGTTCTTGCTATTTTGGCGGGTTTCTCTTTTGTCGGTTTTAAAGATTTATTAATCGTCAAAAAGGAGAACACTAAAGCTCTGTTTCAGCAATTACTGCTTTTGTCGGTTGTTGTTTCCGGAGTAGCTTTTATAATTCTTTATGGATTTGCACCATTGATTGGAAAGTTTTATAAGAGTGAAGTCTTAGCTCATCTATTAAGGGCTTTAAGTCCGCTTATCTGTATTGAGATAATCAGATTCGCCTTCCAAAGTTATTATCATAAGATATTGAGGTTCAAGCTTCTCTCTATTATTGAAACCATTAATGTAGTAGTCTATTCTGCCTTAATAATCATCTTTTATTATATTAAATTAGACATTAAGACGCTCACTCTAATCTTCTATTTCGGTAACCTTTTAGAGCTCTTCTTACTAATCTTCTTTGAAAGAAAGTTAGTAGCTGAAACCTTGCAAAGATTGTTCTCTCTGCAACTACTAAAAGAGTTTCTTGCTACTTACAAAGCTAATTCACGCTTCTTAATAACAGCAACCTCTAATAACCTTATCTCTCTCTTAGGTAATGATATACCTGTAATAGTTTTGGGAGCATTATTTAACCCTGCCGCAATTGGTATCTATTACTTGGCTAACCAATTAGTTGCCCAGCCGGTAGTGCTTGCTTGCAACTCTCTCCGGCAAGTTCTCTTCCCCACTTTTACCTTTATGAATCGTGCCGAAATGCGCACCAGACTGCACCAATTCTACCAGCTTGTTACCATTGCGGTCTATCCACTCTTCTTCCTATTTGTTATTTACATTCTTAATTTTGCACCTCTAATTTTAGGAGCAAAGTGGAGTGAAGCACTTCCTATTGTCGCGATTCTGGCTTTTCCTTTAGCTACCACAATGCTGATTAATCCCATTTCAAGTCTCCCCTATGTGCTTGAACTCCCTCATTTGGAAATCTTTTATATGTTAACGGGTCTAATTCTCAAAACTGCTGCTATCTTCTTAGGGCATTACTCCGGTTTTGAAACAGCTATTATCTACTATGCTATCAGCACTATTATTTTACAGCTGGGTTTTATCGGCTTAGTGAGCAAAATAACAGATGATAAGATATTTAGGACGCTCTTTAAGTTAGTTCTTAAATTCATACCTACTTTAATCTTGATAGCTCTTTATCTGTTACTAAGTGGCTTTAATCCTTATTTGAGAGTGGCTCTGCTTACTGTTTTAGTAGGAATATATTTGCTGGTTAGTTATAGGTTGAAGTTTATTAGGATAAAATAATGAAACAGTCTGTCCACTCTCCTAGGTCTTTCTTAACTATCCCGTTCTGTTTTCGAAATTAGTTCGCTTAACCCTCTAAGGTGCTACCCAAAAGCAACTAAATTCATCTGCTTATTAATAAAAAACTAACTAAATGACATAATGATTTGACAATTTTGATTAACATTATAAGTTATCATTAAGTTGAGTAAAATTAGGTCTTTGGAGAAAAAATGAAGCTAAAAGATTATGAAACAATGTTCATGGAAGAGAAAGATTCTCTTAAAAAACTGAATATAGCAAAAGAGATAATTGAAATCTTTAAAGATGATCCTGATGAATGGGCTTTATCTCCTTTTTATCTTTATATTATTAAAAATGCGCACTATCCTAATTGGGAACTGGAACGTGCTTCAGCTCTTCTAAAACAAGCAACACTGGACTATAGGAAGAGTAAATTCCAAGCTGCTTCAGGGTATCTAATTGAAGCTGCTCCTATTTACAAGGAACATAACGACACGTATAATTATACGAGAGTAATGAACAATTTAGCAGTTCTTTATTCCTCCACTAAGCAAGAAGATAAGTCTTCTGAGATTTATGAAAAAATCGTCAATATTGAGCCTAAAAATGCTCTTATTGTTTCAAACTATGCCAACTTAATTCTTAGACGAGGAGAACCTGAAATTGCTCTTGAGCTATTTAAAGAGGCTAACGAAATTGTTCGAAAAACAAATGACAAAGAACTAATATCGACCATTGTAGTAGAACTGTGTAATTACCTGATCAATCAAAATCAAGAGGAGAAATGCATTGAGTTGCTACTTCCTATTGTTGAAGATGTGGAAGGTATTTCTTTAAGAGTTAGGGCTTTCGCTTACTTAAATTTAGCAAAAGCTTATGATCTCTTACAAAATTTTACTTCAGCTATAGAATGGTTAGATAAAGCACTAGATTCAGCTGAAAAATCAAACATGGATGAACCACTCAAGTATTCTTATACCCTTGCTATTAAGATTTATAAAGAAATAAAAAATTGGGAAAAAGCCCTTTACTACTCTGAACTTAAACAAGCTATGATGGAGAAGATTCATCTCAGCGAATTTAAAGTCAAATCAGATGAGATTGAAAGTGGGAAAATAGATAAATTAGCCCAAAAAAATATTGATGCATATAGCGAAAAGACCATTAGAATGGCATCGTTAGGCGTAATGGCTTCAGGAATTACCCACGAAATAAATCAACCTCTAAATGCGATTATGATTGATGCTCAAGCAATGCTCTACAAAGATGATCAAGAGAAAATACTTCCCCTTGGATATCGCGACAGAATAGAGTATATAATTCAAGCTACAGATAGAATTACCAATATAGTGAACCACATCAGGTTTTATTGGAGTCATAAAAACTCCATAGCTAGACAGGATTTAAATGTTAATGAAGTAATCTCCACAGCGGCGGGCTATTTAGAACAACAGCTTAAATCTCATCAGATTATTCTTAAGCTTATTTTCATTCCGGAGCACCTTGCTGTCTATGGTTCTCAAATAAGTCTTGAGCAAATTATAATTAATTTAATCACCAACTCCATTCAAGCTTTAGATAACATTGAGCGAAAAGAGAAAAGAATTGTTATCTCCACAGCGAGTAAAGATGGCTTTGCAGTTATTCATATTGATGATAATGGAAATGGCATTCCACCGGAAATAGCTGAGAATATTTTCGATCCCTTTGTTACATCTAAAGAAGTGGGCTATGGAAGCGGTTTAGGATTGACTCTTGTGCAAAACTTCTCTAAAGATTTGAATGCTCAAATAACACATTCAGAAAACAAATTCGGAGGCTGTCGATTCACTATTAAAGTACCTCTGATTCACACCTTAGAGGACAGAAAATGAACATAATATTGGTCGATGATGAAGATGTCAGCAGACGCGCTATCGCAGGATTTCTCAGAGATCCTCTGAAGCACAATGTCGTTGAATTTAATAATTGTGATGATGCTTTTAAGTTTTATACGGAAAATAGATATGAATTAGTGATTTCGGATATTAGAATGCCTGGGATGAATGGGATTGACTTGCTACGAGCAATTAAGAACATTGACCCCCAGAACCAAACTAAAGTAATCTTAATTACAGGTTACGGAGAGTTGGAAACAAGCTTGGAAGCTTTACGAATCGGTGCTTATGACTACTTATTAAAACCACTGAATGTTAATGAGTTAGCTAATATATTAGATAAAATACAGAAAGAGCTGACAGCTATCCCTCAAACAGATTCTAAAGGCAACACCAACTTAGAGCGAAAACTTGAACAGTATAATTCTATTTTCAGTAAGCTTTTTCCGGATAGAAGAATAGGTATCTTCTCAGCTAAAATGCAAGAAGTAGTGCAACTTGCTTTAGCCTACCACAATCACCGCGATCTGCCAGTCTTAATCAATGGTGAAACAGGGACAGGAAAAGAGATCATCGCCAGAATGATTCATCAAGGTGAAGATCAGAATAATCGACCTTTCATCTCTGTAAATTGTTCAGCTATTAATAACACACTCTTTGAAAGTGAGCTATTTGGTTATGAGAAAGGAGCCTTCACAGGTGCTGCCACCAGCGGCTCTGTCGGAAAATTAGAGCTTGCCCAAGGCGGAACCATTCTCTTTGATGAAATAGGTGATTTACCTTTAGATTTACAGCCTAAACTATTACGCTTTCTCCAAGAAAAAGAGTTTTACCGGGTTCAGGGAAAA
>Ga0265294_10004678_pt1 | contig 17005 bp, 13 predicted proteins | sample MunlanPumphouse3_FD_192504 | JGI IMG/M metagenome (GOLD analysis project Ga0265294, IMG submission 192504) | Groundwater microbial communities from a municipal landfill in Southern Ontario, Canada - Pumphouse #3 | ecosystem: Environmental > Aquatic > Deep subsurface > Groundwater | place...
GTAATAGTATTTTAACGGAACCGGACCAAGCAACATATTTAAAATATAAATCAGAGAATTATGATGCCAATAGTGGAGTAGATAAAGCAAATTGGCGTCGGGAACAAGTTGATTTATTTATTGAAGGCTTACATAATATGATGAAAATGTATAATGAATCAACAGGAAGACATGTCCAACTAGGAATATCTCCTTCTGGGGTCTGGCGTAGTGGAGATGGAAAAGTTACCTATGATGTGGATGGGAATGCCATAACCAGCGGCTCAAACACAAGAACGACATTTGAACATTATGGAAGTTATTTGTTTTCTGACACTTTAAAATGGATTAACGAGGAATGGATTGATTACATTCTTCCACAAATGTATTGGGGCTTTACACATACAACAGCAGCATTTGCTGATTTATGTGATTGGTGGGCTAAGGTTGTTAAGAATAAAGATGTAATCCTTTATTCTGGTATGGGAATCTATATGGCCGAAACTCCAGGGACAAACTATTCTTGGGGTAAGGATTATAAAGAAGCCTATAATCAAATTCTTTATTCAACAAGACTAAAGGCAGTTCAAGGTACGGTTTTTTACAATTATACGTATTTGAAAAATAGTTATTTAGGCGATGAATCGAGTTTATATGGCCGCGGAATGAAAGTTATCAAGGATGAAATGTTCACTAATCCTGCCATTCTTCCTGAGATTACTTCGATGCCCGCCATACAATTACCTGAGGTTGGGAATCTAGAAGTTGTAAAGACAAGCGAGGGAAATCGAATTACGTTTGATGCTGTTGCTGATGCTAAGAGCTATATTCTTTATCGTGGCGAAACACCAATGACATTTGGAACAAAACAAGTATTTCAGATTTTGGGACCCAATGCTACAAATGGAAAAATTGCATTTGTAGATACGAACGCTGGTAATGAACAATATGTATATGGTGTAAAAGTCATGTCGCGGACCAACTCATTAAGTAGTGGTGTTGATTTTGGAATGTTAGAATTTAATGTGACGTTTACTGATGAGGCAGGAAACCTTCTAACAACTGTTCAGGTTCCTTATGGAAATGAAGCAGTTGCTCCGACTGCCCCAGCAAAACCAGGTGCTAGTTTTATCGGTTGGAGTCGTGATATTACCGCGGTGAAATCGGATTTAACGGTTTCTGCCAAGTATAGCGATAGCAAGTTTACTGTTACATTTTATGGATTAGACAATACAGTGTTGAAAACAGAACCTGTGGATTTCCATGGTTCTGCAACTGCACCAAGTCCTCATCAACAAGGGTACACGTTTACCGGTTGGTCAATACCATTTACGGATGTTATGTATGACTTAGATGTATATGCAACCTATGAAATCAATATTTACAAGGTTATTTTTAACGACTATAATGGGACAATGCTTTCAGAAACAGAGGTTGAATATTTGCAGGATGCTGTAGCACCTGCAGTACCCAAAAGGACTGGATATACGTTTATTGGTTGGGATAAAGACATTACCGCAATAAAAGAGAATATGACAGCTACTGCTATCTATGAAGCTGAAACATTTACGGTTACCTTCATTAATGATTTTGATGACAGCATTATTGGTACTGTTACTGTTGCTTATGGAACAACGCTAGTTTATCCTGAGGCCCCAAAGGTGCGTGGATATGATTTTAGTCGCTGGAATGTTCAAGATGTTGTAGTGTATACGGATCGTACAATCTATGCTATTTATAGCATTGGTGAATACCAAGTCACATTTCTTGATTGGGACAATACGGTTTTAAAAGAAATAACAATTTTATATGAAGAAGAGGTCGTGGCACCTGTAAATCCTATAAGGCCATATTATGACTTTATGGGTTGGGATCAAGAATTTGATGATGTTGCGGAAGATATGACGATTAAAGCAATATACAAACCATATACTTATATCGTAAAGTTCTTTGGACCAAATAATGAACTACTTCATGAAGAAGAAGTAATTCATGGTGAGGCCGCATTGGGCTTTGACGTGAGTGTGGAAGGATATGAATTTAAGTCTTGGGGTACAGATTATTCTGAGGTAACAGAGGATTTAATGATTTATGGTACATTTGAAGCAGTCAAAACAGGATGCAATAGTCTAAACGTTGGCAATGTTTTGGGATTGTTATCGATTGGCCTAATAATCTTCTTTTTCCGTAAAAGATTTATGATATAACAAAAATAGGCATGATTAGAATGAGTAACTCTGATCATGTCTTTTTTTTATAAAGTGTACATTGGTTGTTGTTGATAAAAGAACAAAATACTTGTAAAAAAGGGGTAAAAGTGATATTATATGAATAGTAGTTTGAAAGGATGTGACTCCTATAATGTTTAAAAGTTTATTTGATTCAGGATATAAAGAATTAAAAAGAGTTGAAAAAATCGCTAAAAAAATAGATGCGTTGCAAGAAAACTATAAAAAGTTTTCTGATGAAGAATTAAAAGCTCAAACAGCAATTTTTCGCCAACGTTTAGCCGATGGGGCAACAATAGATGACATTTTAGTTGAGGCTTTTGCAACTGTTAGAGAAGCAGCAACTAGAGTTTTACATATGACACCATTTTTTGTTCAGCTAGAAGGCGCTGTTGCGCTTCATGGTGGAAATATCGCCGAAATGAAAACTGGTGAAGGGAAGACGTTAACATCAACCTTAGTAGCATATTTGAATGCCTTACCAGGACAAGGGGTACATATCGTTACTGTCAATGAATATTTGGCCGCTCGTGATGCCCGGGAAATGGGAGAATTATTTCAATGGCTTGGTTTAACAGTGGGCTTGAACTTACGCGAGTTAACAAGTGAACAAAAGAAAGAACAATATCTATGTGATATCACATATTCTACAAACAATGAATTAGGTTTCGATTATTTACGTGATCACATGGTGATTTACAAAGAAAACATTGTACAGCGCCCATTAAATTTTGCGATTATCGATGAAGTCGATTCTATTTTGGTCGATGAGGCACGAACACCCTTGATTATTAGTGGTGGCGCAAAAAACACTGGGAACTTGTATAGTCAAGCCGATTTATTTGCAAAGGGTTTGAGTCAAGAGGTGGATTTCGAAGTAGATATCAAAACAAGGCATGTTGTCTTTACCGAAAAAGGTATGGAAAAAGCCGAAAGGTTTTTTGGAATTGATAATTTATATGATGTAAAATACGTGAATTTGTTACATCATTTGCATAATGCGTTACGTGCTAACTTTATCATGTCAAGAGACATTGACTATGTTGTTCAAGACAATAAGGTCATCATTGTCGACCAATTTACGGGTCGTTTGATGCATGGGCGACAATTTTCTGAAGGTTTACACCAAGCATTAGAAGCAAAAGAACATGTTGAAATTAAGAAAGAAACACGAACTGTAGCGACAATTACTTTCCAAAATTATTTTAGAATGTATCGTAAGCTAGCGGGTATGACTGGTACAGCAAAGACCGAAGAAGAAGAATTTCGAAATATTTATAATATGTATGTTGTTGAAATACCAACCAATATGCCAATAATCAGAGTTGATGAACATGATTTGATGTTTGTGACTTTAAAAGCTAAGTTCGAAGCCATTGCTAATGATATTAGAGAAAGATATCGTTTGGGTCAACCAGTCTTAGTTGGTACAATATCCATTGAAACAAGTGAGTTATTATCAGAATTATTAAAGAAAAGAGGAGTTCCTCATAATGTTTTAAATGCAAAGCAACACGAACGGGAAGCAGAAATCGTTGCCAATGCAGGTCAATTAAAGTCAGTAACCATTGCTACCAATATGGCAGGTCGTGGAACGGATATTAAATTAGGACCTGGAGTAGTTGAATTGGGTGGTTTGGCAGTTATTGGCACAGAACGCCATGAATCGCGTCGTATCGATAATCAGTTACGTGGTCGTTCGGGTCGTCAAGGGGATCCTGGTTATACGCGCTTTTATTTATCTGCTGAAGATGAATTAATGAAACGATTTGGTAGTGAACGATTTAAATCAATGCTTTCAATGGTTATTATGCAAAAGGGTTCTGGTGTAGAAACACCATTGGAATCAAAGATGTTCAGTAATTTTGTTGAAAGCGCTCAAAAAAAGATTGAGGGAAATAACTTTGATAGCCGTAAAACTGTTTTAGAATATGATGAAGTTTTACGTAAGCAAAGAGAAATTATCTATGGTCAGAGATCATCGATTCTATTCTTAGATGACATTACTGAAATTATCACTAAGATGATGGAAAGTACAGCCCATCGCTTGGTTTATAACTTCTTAGAACATGATCGTAAAAATAGTACGATTGATATTGATCGTTTGATGAAAGAAATTGATGGAGCTTATTTTCCATTGGGCTTTGTTCGAAAAGAAGATTTCATCGATTTATCTGCTGAAGAAGCAGCTCATGTCTTTATCGATAAATGTCATGTTTTGTTACAGGAAAAAAAGACGAATTTTCCTCCCGAAATCTATCGTGAGTTCTTGAAAGTTATCTTACTACGAGTTGTTGATACTTATTGGATGGATCATATTGATGCAATGAGTGAGTTACGGCAAGCAGTTCGCCTACAGGCTTATGCGCAAATCAATCCATTGCGACAATATCAAGAAGTTGGATTTGAAAAGTTCGAAACGATGATTCAAAGCATTGAAAACGATGCTACAAAATACGTCAATCGAGCAATGATTAAAGATAACCTACAAAGAGAAGCGGTTATTAAACCAACCGCGACATCTAGTGGTAAAGAAGAAGATACAAAAAGAAGAACACAAGCTGTTTCTTCAAAAGTTGGACGTAATGAACCATGTCCATGCGGAAGCGGTAAAAAATATAAAAATTGTTGTGGAAGATAGGTAATTACATGGAAAACTATGAAATCATAAAAAAAATAGAAAATTTTTCGGAGCGTCTTGCTGAACTGAAAAAAGCTATTGATGTTGATAAGATAGTCCAAAGTATTACTGAAGACGAGCAGCTGATGTCTGCTGTTGATTTTTACAAAGATATGCAAGTTGCCCAAAAAGTATTAAAAAGAGTAAAAGAAAGTAAAACTAATATGGCGATGATTACCGAAATTCATCAATTGTTAGAAGAATTAGAGTTATATTTCTCGATGCAAAAAGATGAAGAAGGGGATTTATCAACAGAGATTACAGAAACAATTGCCCAAATAGCAAAAAAACTTGGTGATTTTGAGATAAAAATGCTATTAAGCAAAGAATATGATAATAATCCAGCCATTATGGAACTTCATCCAGGAGCAGGGGGCACTGAGTCACAAGACTGGGCAGAAATGCTTTTTCGGATGTATCGTCGATATGCAGAAGCCCATCATTATGATTTTGAGATTCTTGACTATCAAGATGGTGAAGAAGCGGGGATTAAGAGCGTTACGTTTATGATTACGGGTGAGAAAGCATATGGGTATTTAAAGAGTGAACATGGTGTTCATCGTTTGGTGAGAATTTCTCCTTTTGATAGCAATGCACGTCGCCATACTTCTTTTTGTGCATGTACTGTTACACCTGCTGTAGATGAAGGTGTCGATATTCATATTTCACCAGAAGATATTAGAATTGATACCTATCGTTCTAGTGGAGCAGGTGGACAAAGTGTCAATAAAACCGATTCCGCAATTCGAATTACTCATTTGAAGACGGGAATTGTTGTTACGTGCCAAAATGAAAGAAGCCAAATTCAAAATAAAGAACGAGCATTACAAATTTTAAAATCTAAACTTTACCAAATGGAAATAGAATTACAAGAAAAAAAATTGAAAACTGCCAGTGGTGAGATATCACAAAATAGCTTTGGCAGTCAGATTAGATCCTATGTGTTCCACCCTTATTCTTTAATTAAAGACACGCGTACAGAGTATGAAGAATATAATGTTACTAGTGTAATGGATGGAAATATCGATGGTTTTATTAATGCCTATTTAAAGTCGAGTTATAATGTGAGGTAAAAATGAAAGCACTATTTACAAAAAAGAGAATATTTGAATTCATCTATTTAACTTGTGGTGTGGCAATTGCCTCTTTTGCGTTTAGTTTTTTTCTTAGTCCCAATAACATTGTTATTGGAGGGATATCTGGTATTAGTATTATTATTAAAGATTTGTCAGGGGGATATAATCCTGCTACCATTATATTAATACTAAACATAGTGCTACTATTTATTGGACTGATATTTTTAGGAAAAGAATTTTTTGTTAAAACTGCGTATGGTTCATTGATGTTTCCTGCCTTTATTTGGTTATTTGATATTATCTATACGGTTCTTTCGATCGATTTTTCACAAATGGATATGATTTTAGTTATTGTTTTTTCATCCATTATCATGGGTATTGGCTTGGGAGTTGTTGTAAAAAATGGGGGAACAACAGGAGGAACTGAAATCCCACAGAGAATATTTTTTAAATATTTTCATTTACCCTATTCTTTATCGCTTTATATCATTGATGGAACCATCATTTTACTTGGATTTATTTTAATGAAACAAGAGATAGATTTTATTTTTTATGAAATTATATTCATGTTTATCTGTGGTTTTGCAATGGATATGGTTATTTTCAGCGGTTTTAACAAGCGAGCTGTTTATATTATCTCGGAAAAAACCAAAGAAATTAAAGAAGAATTACTGGTTAACTTTAGCCGTGGTGTTACTAGTATTAAAGTTGTTGGTGAATATTCAAAAAATGAAAAGAAAATGTTACTTTGTGTCTTATCAACATTAGAATATTATAAACTCCGCGACTTCATTGAAAAGGTTGATAAGAATGCCTTTTTCTATGCTGTTAGAGCTAGTGAGGTTCGTGGGGAAGGATTTTCTTATGTTAAAGAAGATTGAAATCATTGGCCTTACTAAAAACAAAAACAAGTTTAAAGTGATAACGAGTGAGGGAGAATATTCTTTTTGTGAAGACACGATATTAAACTATTACATTTTAAAAGGGAAAATTTTTAGTGAAGAAGAATTTGCCAAAATTCTTGATAGTGAACAAGATAACAATCTCTTCAATAAAACATTAAACTTTATTTCCTATCAAATCCGTAGTAGTAAAGAAATTGGTGAGTATCTAAAAAAGCACCAAGCAACTGCGGCTCAATGTGAACTAATCATCAATCGATTAACTAGTTTGGGATATTTAAATGATGATGCGTATGCTTTAAATATGCTGGACTCTATTTGCTTGAAGAAAAAAGGTCCTTTATTTTTGGTACAAAAATTAAAGGAAAAGGGCATAGCGGAAACGATTATTACTAAAGTTTTACAAAGTTACCCCATAGATGTTCAACAAGAACTAGCGCTAGAAATAGCCAAAAACCAATTACAAAAGAAAAACTATTTACCAGCAAAAAAGCAAAAACAAAATTTATATGAAAAATTATTGCGCGATGGTTTTGGTGGCGATGTTATTAGTATGGTGTTATCACAAGTAGAGTTTATTGACGATAGTGAAGAAACACTCGTAAAAGAAATAACCCGCTTACAGATAAAATATCGTAATATTGATGAAAAAATAGTCGATATGAAGATTGTTGCTAATTTAATGGGAAAGGGTTATGAGTATTCTAGCATCATAAAGAAAATAAAAGAGCTAAATAGTAAAAATTTATAAAACAATTCATTATTTGCTTGCATTTAATAAATAACTATGTTATAATACATTGTAAGATAAGGACGTTTGATTTACCGCTGTAATAAGAATTCTTTATTACGGCATTTTTTATTCTGTTTTTATTTTGTAATTTATTACAAAAGGAGGTTCTACTATGTTAACAGGAGTTGTAAAATGGTTCGATTCTGAAAAGGGCTATGGCTTCATCACAATGGAAGATGGAAAAGACATATTTGTACATTATTCAGTTATTAACTGTGAAGGTCACAAGACATTACTTCAAGGTCAAAAAGTTAGCTTTGAGACTACAGACGGTAATCGTGGCTTACAAGCTAAAAACGTCACAGTTGTAGCGTAATAATACTATTTATTATGGAGAAAAAAAGCAAGCTTTATAAGCCTTGCTTTTTTATTTTACTCTAGACGAAGAAACTAAAAAATGATATAATCATTCTAGCAATCAGCATATGAGGTAATAAAAATGATTAACATAAAGAAAGTGTTAACAGTTGTCATCATTAGCATTCTACTTATAACGAGTTATTTCACGGTTAAGGCAGCTGAACAAACAACGATTCCTAAAAGCGATGGGAGTGGTGATTTGGTTTATTTAGGAACAACAACCAAGGTAGTCATTCCCAGCGAATACATAAAACCAGAGGCGGAATTTCGTGCTGTCTGGATTAGTGCTCTAGTAGGGGATGTTACTAGTTTTTCTACGGAAGCGCAATATAAAAAGGAAATCTTAAGCGTCTTTTCAACATTGGAATATTACAATATGAATGTCATGATCTTTCATGTGCGTATGTACAATGATGCCTTTTATCAATCAAAATATAATGCTTGGAGTAAGTATTACAACACCAATCCTACTTGGGAAGCTCTTCCTTGGATAATTGAAGAAGCGCACAATCGAGGAATAGAATTTCATGCTTGGTTAAATCCATATCGTGTAAGTGCGATGGTAAGCCAAACCTTAAATGAAGTTGCTAGTAAATTTCAAGCAAACAATCCTGCCTCTAATCCAAACAACCTCCTTAAGGGCACTAACGCAATTATTCTAAACCCAGGCATTCCAACAGTTAGAACGTTTTTGGTAAACACTTGTATGGAACTTGTTGAAAACTATGACATTGATGCCATTCATTTCGACGATTATTTTTACGATGCTGGGGTTGATGATAGTTTTACACGTAGTGTGTACAACACGGAGAATTTATCGATAGATGACTTTCGTCGGAAACAAGTTAGTTTATTCATTGAATCTTTGAGCAAAGGGATTAGAAGTTATAACACAGCAAACAATAAACGAATTCAATTAGGTATCTCACCATCAGGGATATGGAAAAGTGGGGATGGAATTGTGACTTATGATAGTCATGGCAACGCCATTACCAATGGTTCTAATACCACTTCAACATTCCAACATTATGGGAGTTATTTATACGCGGATACCTTACGATGGATTAATGAAGAATGGATTGACTATATCCTGCCACAAACTTATTGGGCATTAGAGCATAGTATGTGTGCTTATGCTGATTTGATTAGCTGGTGGGACAAAGTAGTAGCGTATAAAAAGGTGAATTTATATTCAGGAATGGGCTTATATACTCGAGATTTATCTAAAGATGGCTCTTCTTGGCAAACAAGTAATTTAGAAGCATATTATCAAATGATGGTCAATCAATCTTTAGATCATGTAAAGGGAACCTCGATATTTTCATATCGAACATTGAAAGCAAGTATTGCAGATAATCGCAGCTTTTATCGAATGAATGAAATCTGGGCAACACCAGTCATTCATCCAGAAATTAAAACAATGACGCCAATTTCCATTGCTCCTGTTAGCGAGTTACAAGTTGGTATCACGGAGGGGGGATATGGTTTATCTTTCCCAAAACAAACAGAAGCAAAGTTTTATGTGATTTATCGTAGTGATACCGAAATCACCTATACACCAGAAGAGATTATCGATGTTATTGGTAACACTAGTAAGGAAGAAATCATCACATACATTGATGAACAAACATCTACAGGCAATTATTATTATGGTGTAAAAGCTCAATCTCAGAGTTTGACACTAAGCGAGGGCATCAGTGCTCTTGTTGATAAAGATTTAAGCCTACCAAAAGCCTTTCTAGGAGATATTCAAAATGTTACTATATCTGACAATACGTTTATGAATGAAATTGTTCGAATTCAATGGAATCCATTATCTTATTTATATGGAAATGAAATCGCCTATGATTTTCAATATTCTTATGATGAAATCAATTGGTATCCAATGGATTGTGAAGTTGATAAAGAAGATAAGATGTTTGTTGAGCTTTTAATTGCTAGAGAAACAGGGCAGGTATTCTACCAGATTCAAGCACGAAATAATGTTGCGGAGTCGAGTGTGGTCAAAGCTTCCTTTCCAATTGTTTCCTCCTTGGGACAGATTACTAACTTTACTGCTATTGGGGATTTTATTACTGAAGCAAAGGTAAAGTTCATTTGGAATAATAGTAAAGAAGAAGATGTCTTCTATGAATTACAGATTTCAATGGATAATATCACTTGGATGACAGTATCATCTGTTAATGCCATGGTAGGTGTGAATAGTTTTGTTGAATATAAACTTCCCATTTCAGCAAAGATTTATTATTTTCGTATCAAAGCTACAGCTGGGGAACAAATAGGCTATTCATCAGTCATGATGAAAAATGTCTATGCTTATTTAGGAAGTTTTCGTGATTTGAAAATTAATGGTGAGCCAGTAATTGGTCCAAGTCATATTTATGATCAAGATTATGCTGATATTACCTGGAATGCCATTTCTTATGGTGGTAAAACGGTTATTTATTCTGCCTCGATCTCCTATGATTTGATAAACTATATTCCCGCTCGTACTAGCAATCAAGCCAATTATCTAACAAATATCGATGGCATCGTCACTCAAAGGATTTATTTTAATAGTACCATTTCTAAAATCTATGTTTTATTAGAGGCGACTGTTGATAATGCATATGCCTGTAATGAGATCATTGAAATTTATATGCAGCCGGAATTTCTTTTGGCTGATGAAGTTGTAAAATACTTGGTTAATGAACAAAAAGCAATGATAGTGAAAATGGGAATATTTAAATAAAAAAACGGACTTCATATCGAGTCCGTTTTTATTATTTAAAGAAATGATAAAGGAAGTGATAAACCCCATTATTTGTAACGTCTGCGGTTACAATATCGGTCGTTTCCTTCAAATCAGGATGAGAATTTCCCATGGCTACAGCAATTCCAGCAGCTTGTAATAGTTCAATATCATTGTGACCATCGCCTATGGCAATGATTTTGTGATGGGGAATGCCATAATACTTCGCAATCAATTCTAATCCAAACCCTTTTGTCGCTTGTGGATTATAGATTTCCGAAACAACAAATTGGTCATTATCCCAGAATCTAATCTTTAAGATGTCTGCATAATTGTCATCGATGAATTTTTGTAGTTTTGGGGCAGAACCTTTTTTAGAAATGGCAATGGCACCATTGGAGTCAGCAGGTAAAATATCTTTGATTTCTCCGATGTGTAATTGGCCTCCATCTAAATGAAGGTAAGGTCTAATGACATCTTCCTCTTTCCATAAGTAGATATTGTCTTCAATCTCACAAAATAAATTTACTAAGACATCACTATTTTGTTCGATAATATCAAATAGAACATTGCGAGGAATTGTTATCATGTATTTTAAAAAGTTGGGGTCATTTGGATTATGAATCAAAGCTCCATTGTAATTGATTAGAGGTGTGTTTAAACCTAAAAGATCATAGTAATATTTGCTAGAGCGATAGGGTCGCCCTGTTGCAATTACTACTTTATGGTTTGTTGCTAATTCTTTTAATAAGGCAAAGCTTAATTTATCATAGTTATCAAAACCAGTGATAACTGTTCCATCTAAGTCGATGGCAATTAAATAGTCTTTTTTCATAATTTTCACCAAAAATAGAATACCATAATCTTCTTTAAAACACAAGATGAAAGCTTTATCATAATAATTCAACAAAAAGTTGCTTGTTTTATTCAAAAAAAAATAGTAAAATAGCAATTGAAGTTTATAATGATAGAAATAGAAAGGGGCATTCTATGAAAGAAATTAAGATTGCCTACCTTGGTGGTGGGTCGAAGCAATGGGCACGAGTTTTTATGAATGACTTAACCCTATCTGCAGATCTCATGGGCGAAATTGCTCTTTATGATATCGATAAAGAGTCCGCACTCATCAATCAAGCAATAGGACAACGATTCAATAAAAATCCCGATGCACGAACAACTTGGAATTATGTTGTTTATGATCACATCGAAGATGCTCTAAAAAAGGCAGACTTTGTTGTGATTTCTATCTTACCTGGAACATTTACAGAAATGAATAGTGATGTTCACACGCCAGAAAAATATGGTATTTATCAAAGTGTTGGCGATACAACAGGACCAGGAGGAGTTTTGCGGGCTATGCGCACGGTTCCGATCTTTGCATATTTTGCTGAGGTCATTAGAAAATGGGCTCCCCGAGCTTGGGTCATTAACTTTACAAATCCAATGAGTATTTGTGTGAAGACCCTATATGATGTTTACCCTGAAATAAAAGCATTTGGCTGTTGCCATGAGGTTTTTCATACGCAAGACTTTCTCTGCAAAGTATTGCTAGAAACCAAAAATATCAGCGTAAGTCGTGAACAAATATATACGGATGTAGCAGGAATTAATCACTTCACTTGGATTAGTGAAGCAAAATATCAAGATATTGATATTTTGCAATTACTTGATGCATTTATTGATCGTTATTATGAGACAGGATATAATGAAAAAGGCGATGCCAATGAATATCAAACGAATTGCTTTGCTTATGCCAATCGCGTAAAAATGGATTTATATAAGAAGTATCGTGTATTAGGAGCTGCAGGGGATCGTCATTTAGTGGAGTTTGTGAATAACTCGTGGTATCTTTCCTCACCAGCGATGGTGAACGATTGGAAGTTTGCTCTCACAAAAGTTGACTTTCGTCAAGCTCGTCAATTAGAAAGAATTGCTGAGTCAAAATTAATGGCGATGGGAAAGAAAGAAGTAAAATTAGAAAAATCAACCGAAGAAGCAGTAGAGCTAATGAAGGCTATTCTCGGATTAACAGCGAAGATTTCCAATGTCAATTTACCTAATTACGGACAAATAGAAGGGTTCCCTTTGGGGGCGATTGTTGAGAGCAATGCGTTATTTACCCATGATACGGTAAAACCAGTGATGACAAAGCCGTTACCGCTGGCTGTGAAAAACTTAGTATTGCGTAATCTTCTCAATCAAGAGAATGTATATGAAGCAATCAAAGAAAGGAATTTAGAAAAAATATATCTATCCCTTAAAAACGATCCATTGTGTAGCAATGTGAATGATGATGAAATCCGAAAGATGTTTGTTGAGATGATTCGTCATACAAGAGGTTATCTGGAACAGTATTTTGCGATTGATGATTTTTTAGCGAGGTAAGATGATGGAAAGTTTTGTATTTGCAATAAATGCTGTATTACCATTATTATTATTGGTTGTTTTGGGATATTTTTTAAAGCGAATCAAACTATTTAGCGATGATTTTCTTGCTAAAGGAAATAAGTTTTGTTTCTATGTAGCCTTACCCGTATTGCTGTTTAAGAATATATATGATTCGAGTTTTATTCATATAGACTGGAAATTAATTCTATTTGTAGTGGTCACTATTTTTTGTGTCTTTTTTGTGGGATTAATCCTTATAACCCTATTTTGTAAAGATCGTAGCAAGAAAGGAGTTGTTTTACAAGCAATTTTCCGTAGTAATTTTGCCTATATTGGGATTCCTTTGGCATCTAGTTTATTTGCTGCAGGCTCGCTAGAAGCCCAAGAAACACTAGCGTATGTTTCACTAATTTCTGTATTTGCAATCCCATTATTTAATATTCTTGCTGTTGTCTCTTTAACGTTATTTCAAAATGATAAAAAGGTGAATTTGAAAAAGACGTTTTTAGGAATTGTAAAAAATCCATTGATTATCGGAACGGTTATTGGAATTCTTTTTATTGTGATTAGGACATGGATTCCTAGTACATCTTTTTTTGTTCGTGATGAATTAACATTTTTATATAAAACAATTACAAGCATTGCTCATATTGCTTCTCCCTTAGCCTTAATCGTGTTAGGTGGACAGTTTGAGTTCAAAGCCGTTAAAGATTTGTGGAAATACATTCTACCAACCTCGGTTTTTCGAATTGTTATCGTACCCCTAGTAATTCTAACAATAGCAGTAAGCTTGGCTATCTTTGATGGTCCTAAAATAGCAGCTTTAATCGCCTTATTTGCTTCTCCAGTTGCTGTAGCGAGTGCCATTATGGCCAAGGAGATGAATAATGATCATATTCTCGCTGGACAGATTGTTGTGTGGACAACAATGGCATCGGGTATTACAATCTTTTTGTTCATTTTTGTTTTTAAATCGCTAGGATATTTATAGGAGGCAATCATGAAAATTGGGATTAGGGGTCATGATATTGGTCGATTGAATAGTCAAGATTTTGTTGTCACATTACAAAAAAACAAGATAGAAGTGATTCAACTGGTATTGAATAAAGCCTTGTTGGACTATCAAAGTCCAATGACAGTTGAAAAAGCTAAATGCTTGGCACAACCATTTATCAATGCGGGAATTGAAGTGGCAATGTTAGGCGCTTATTTTAATCCTATTCATTCTAATAAAGAGGTTAAAGAAGCAGCAGTTCTCAATTTTAAAGCGCATTTATTGGTGGCAGAATTATTCAAAACAAAATATGTTGGTAGTGAAACCGGTTCATATCAGGATGATCGATGGATTTATCACCCCTATAATGAAACAGAAGCAGCTTATCAAAAGACTTTGGCTGTTTTTCAAGATTTGGTCAAAACAGCACAATCTGTAAACAAGAGCGTTGCTATAGAAGGGGCGTTTCAACATGTTATTTCCACACCCAGCCGACTTAAAAGGCTCGTCGATGATTTAAACAGCGATCATGTAAACGTGATTGTAGACCTTTTTAATTATTTGGATATCAGTAATCACACGCAATATAAGGATATTTTTTTGGAATGTATGGCATTATTAAAAGATAAAATCGTCATCTTTCATCTAAAAAATTATCTTGTCGTTGAAGATAAATTGGTACAGGTATCGCTAGAAAAAGGCAATTTTGATTATCAATATTTATTGTCATTGATGAAAAAACATTGCCCTGAGGCATATTTAATTTTAGAAGGAATTACTGGGGAAGATATAAAAAAGAGCATTGATTTTGTTACTAACATCTTAAAAGAGTTACCAGAATAATACTCGTTAATAACCTTTAAAAAACACTTTTTATGGAAGTGTTTTTTTTATTAATTCTTTAAAAAGATAGACAAATAAAAAATAGTGTGTTAAACTATAAATGCGAACAGAGTTCGAGTATACGTATCGTATCAAAAGGAGTACATATGGCATCAAACAAAACAGTTGAAAAAACATTAAAAATTTTACAATTAATTTCTAAATATTCTGAGGGAATCACATTATCAGAGATTCACAAAAAATTGAACTTACCCAAAGCAACCGTCTTTGATATCTTGCAAGCTTTGTATAAAGAAGATGCAATCTATTATAAGGATCAGTACTTAAAAACGTATGTAATTGGTTCAAAAATATTTGCGATAGGTCAAGCCTATACGAAAAACTCTAATTTTATTAACTTTGCAAGCCAAGGATTAAAGGATTTTGCGAATAAACATAATTTAACTGTGTTTGCTTGTAAACGATTGGGTGAAAAAGTCATTTACATTTATAAATATGAATCACTAAAGACAAGAATATCAACAAATGATATTGGTATTCAAATGCCACTTCATATCAATGCTGCTGGTAAAGCCTTTTTAGCGTTTGCTCGAGGAGCTAAAAAAGATGAATTGATGGAAAAGGTATTAACCTCTGAATTTGATGGTTTTGCTAGCGAAAAATATCAACAATTAGAAGCAGAACTATTGGAATATGAGAAACAAGGATATGTTCTTGATAATGGTATTACTGAAAATTATATTTGTACTTATGCTGTTCCCGTATACAATTTTGAAGATAAGAATGTTGGTGTTTTAAGTGCTGCAAGGATAGCAAACAATGAATCGGATAGTGATATTATCGATGAAATCAATGAATTAAAAGAAATTGCAAAATATGTATCGATGCGTCAAGGATATCACGAACAAACGAATAAATAATAAAGTGGTAGGAGGAATCTTTAATGAAAGAGTTCATGGGGAAAACGTTTCTATTAGAAACTAGTACAGCGATATTGTTGTATGAAAAATTTGCTAAGAAAATGCCAATTTTTGATTATCATTGTCACTTAAATCCACAAGAAATTTATGGGGATCGTAAGTTTAATAATATCACGGAAGTTTGGCTAGTAGATGGGACTTATGGCGACCATTATAAATGGCGGGCAATGCGCGCATGGCAGTAGCGGATGCAACTAGTCGTTACTTTGCTGAAAAAATACCGGAAATTAAGAAAGTTAATGTCCTTTTAAAAGAAGAAAATACTCAAGATTTTTTTACTGCAATTATCGATAATTTTTCTTTTGCTGATGTCTATCAACATTCAACAGACAAAAAAATTGGTGATTTCATTCAAACAAATCCCAAAGGAGATCGATTAACAATCGGATTTAAAACCAATTCACCAGCAAACGCATTTGATAATGATGGTGTCATTTTAAAACCGATTAAAATTGTAGAAAAAGGGCAATTGGTGAATTACTATGGCTCTAACCGCTATGCTTACTATTTGAATATGCAACCTACGGGTAACTTCAGTATGATAACTGTCAAGAAAGGGCTTAAAACACAAGAAGAACTTAAAAGAGAACCGCATATAGAAATAATTGCATTGTCTAATATTCAAATAGACATCTATAGCGGCTATATTGGTGGTGAAGTTCGTTTAGCAAACTATTTTGATGGCGAACAAGTAATACCAGTAAGTGGTTTTTCTTTTAGTGGTGATTTAAACAAATGCTTAAGCAAATTGTATTTATCGAAAGAAACGATTATTCTTGATCGGTATGAAGGCCCTAGATACATTAAACTCATTGATATCGATATTTTATAAAAAAAGCGAAACCGAAAAACATCTTTTACATTTTTCGGTTTTTTTAATCTCTGCTTATTATTCTAAAAAGAAGGTTTTTAAATCTTGCAAAAGAGGGCTCTTTGTAGTAGAATAAGGTAATAGGAGGACTATGATGTTTTTAAATATTTTTGAAAGCATAAGCGAGTATTTTGGTCAGGTGCGAGAAACTACACGGTTAGATTCTCTTGTTCCTCTATT
>Ga0265294_10004679_pt1 | contig 17005 bp, 37 predicted proteins | sample MunlanPumphouse3_FD_192504 | JGI IMG/M metagenome (GOLD analysis project Ga0265294, IMG submission 192504) | Groundwater microbial communities from a municipal landfill in Southern Ontario, Canada - Pumphouse #3 | ecosystem: Environmental > Aquatic > Deep subsurface > Groundwater | place...
GTAATCCCCCAAACAGGTTGAGATGGGTCGAGCATATCTCGCAAAATATCGGCATGCCATTGGTCTAACCCTCTATCGCATGGATGACTCATAATACTCTCAATTATTTCTTCAATCACATCTTTTTGCTCTTTGGTCAGCACCATTGTTGGCTGATTATCTGGTATATCCTGCCAAGCAACTTCTTTCCCACCTTGCCTGATCAATTGGTTGGCTTCGACAATATGATCGCTGATAGGAATTCCTAACTCTTTTACGGCTTGCTCGTATGGATCGATGCCCTTACCGCCGAAAGTAAATCCATCGTCCCGATCTCTGATAACATCTGCCTTAAGATCAATCACAATCTTCTGCCAGCGGGCAAGTTCATCTTCCAGATTCCTTATTTCGGAGTGGCGTGCATGATTCGCTTTGTTCAGGTCCAAGAACGCGGTTTTCATCTTGTCGTACTTTTCTTGCAGCCGTTCGCATTCTGCCTCTGTTGTATTTGCCCTGATCACGGCCAGATTGTGCTCGCCTGTCATCTGGCGCAGCGCAACCACAAGAGCTTCGCATTCTGCCATAAGCCCTTCGATCAATTCGACTTCGCGCGTTTCATATGGGCAGCATCCTTTTAGAAAATTCTTTGCTTGATCTAAAATATCAGTCATTTAAGCACTTCCCGTAATTGTGTTCTAAGTTCTTGTCGAACGCGCATTTCAGCAATCCGCTCTTCCGCTGATGCCGGTATGTTTTCTACTCCAATGATGCCTCGGAACATCATAATTGCGTTTTTAATGATATCTAAATCATCAACTCGAATATCATCTTCAAATATCACGAATAATCCACTAACGCGATCGGTCATCTTGAAACACCCGCCTCTTCCATCATAGTTTTTAAAACATCGATTTCATCAGATATAATTTGATATTCAATAAGATCAGCCTTAGGATCATATTGCCTGACAATCGACTTAATTACCGCTCTCCGCTTCTCGGTAATCTCCCAAACGGGGACAAATCGAGTAAACATAGACCGAATCACTTTAATTGAATTAATTAAATCAAAATCTTGACTATCGTTGGGATCATCGCCCATATAGCCCAAGGTGAATCCCAATGCTGCCCGTTGCTCTGCCGTCAGCATCAATTTGTTGGGATCAGCAATATGATCGCTGATAGCGATTCCTAGCTCTTGGGCGGCTTGCCCCATGAACTCACTGTAGATGTCTTTAAATCGTTGTCCTTCGCTGTTCTTAATTCCGTTCCAATTGGTTTTATGTATATCACTATATTTTCCGGATACCCCAGTTGATATCCAATCGACCATAGCTAGATATTCTTGGGCGAGATTCTGCCATCTGGCAATCTCTCCTTTTAATTTTTCCACATCATCTTCGGGTCCACCGATATACTTTTCATATGTCATTTTCTGGGTAACAATATCAGAACGTAACCGCTCGCATTCTTTCTCAAGTCTCTGAACCTTTTGAACAGGAGAATCTTCGCCATTAAGTTTCTGGATAGTGAATTCATACAATTCCCCAAACTTCGGATCATCGAACTCCATCGACATTTCTCCTACAACAAAATTCTTTCCTCCAGACTCTCGGAACATTCTAATCAAGGAACCAGCTACAAGCATCGCTCCTTTCCCTTTGACTCTTAAATCGTAACAATTTGGTTCCAAGGTTGCAGATTCTATAAAGCAATCTTCCACGAACATTTTTATCAATCTTTTGTTTTCAGATTCGAGATTTTTAAAACCCAAAAGAATTTCGGGCATTAGTACCCTTGCTCTATCGTTAAATTCTTTTGCCCTCGCGGAGCAATTTCTAATGTTACAAAGATCTTCCATCTCTTTCTTAGTGTCCATGTTATTCCTCGTCATCTATTTTTGTTTTAATTTGATCGCGCATTTTATATGCTAAAATTTGAGTTGGTCCATACGAATTTTCTATTACATGATCTAAAATATTAATCATTCCTATGGCATCTTCGTGATCAAACGTAATGTATATCATTTCTCTCACACCTCGCAATCTTTTGATTTAATTGTTCTAAATCTCGGGATCTGCTATTAAAATATTTTTCTTGGTCTCTTTTGAAATTAAGAATCTCTTTATTTTCTTTCGGGCGAAGGATAGTGATAATGGAATCTGGATTTTTAGTCGTATATTTTCCAGAAGAGGGAGGCAAGCATAGATCTCCGTTAGTTCCCTTTAGAAGATTATTGCAACCCACAACAGAAATTGCTTTAATGTCTCCAAACCCATATCCAAAATTCAGGACTTCTCTACGGACTATTCTATTATTAATAATTCTTACAATATGAAGCTTCTCTCCATTATTAAAAACATCAACTACACCAGCTTGGAAAACTTTTCCATTCCCCAACGCAATTTTCACACGATTCTGTGCTGTAACTGCTTCCCTTGGAGTATAGTTCGGAGTTCTTGCCATGTTAGTACCTCACTATTAGGTACGTGGCTTTACTACTATTTATACTTTACTAGTAGATCAAATCCTAATTGAAAATTAACTACCGAAATTAAATCTTTTACATTAATGTCTTCTGAAAAACCTATTTTAAAGTTTCCTTCATTTTCTTTTACGGTAATATTTGGACTATTGTAAAGTTCTATGATCATATTCCCATTCCTTAATCCATTCTGCCAAATCTCTGAAAACCTTCATTGCGTAATCTATTGCGTCTATCATTGGTTGCCAGTCGATTTTTGCTGTTATTTGGAGTTGGTCTGCTTCTTGCCACCATTCTGCTGCCAGGATCGCGGCTAAAATTGCGTCACCCGTTGGTTCGTCGAATGATATTTTCATGGATTGCCCTCTGCAATGTCTTTCTCCATGAGTTTTATAGTGCATTCTTCGCAATAAACTAATTGAAATTCTTTCGATGCTGGCACAATCTTTCCACATGAAATACAATGATCCATCGATTCTTTGTGCCATGCCTCCAAAATAGATAGCCGCTCTTCCATCGACTTGATACAGGATTCTATTTCGTTCATAGTTTGCCCTCCGCTTGTAATTGCTCGCGAGCCCTTTCTCGCATACGATCTTTCTGCTTGCAGTTTTTACACCATCCGTCATTTCCAAATGCACATTCTCCTTCCATGTCATCGTATCGACATGTGGCAGGAATATGTTTTGCGTGCACTTCTACCAACCAGTCTTCTAACTGCTTAATTTTGGCATCCTTTTCGCCAATCTCCACAACAAGCCCAGATATGCTCTCATTTTCGTCTGACATGGACGCAATTGTAGCTTCTAGCTCTTTGATCCTAGTAATGTGCTGAGTATTCTCTTTCTGTAATTCTTTTGCATATTCAATCCAATTTTCTTTTGGAAAAGATAATTGCGGTTCTAGAATCATTCTTCCATTCTCCTCGCAGCTTCTTGCAACCTTCGCATCAGGCTTATTCCCATCGATCCCTCTTCATAACCTAATTGGATCAGATCTTGGATTATCGACTCCAAATTTCCACTATCATATGGTCGGAAACATGACAGCGCGGCAAGATTCTTGTCATAAATCCGGCTGTATTGGGCGTGTTCCGCCGTCTGGCATCCAAACGACCAATGCCAAGGCGCGGCTTTCGACTCCATTTCCTGGAGATTGTCAATGGTTTCACGCAGGGTCATTCAGACGGCTCCAAGATCGGTATTGCCTTTTCCAACAATTCGCCTATGTAATCTGCTGATAATCCTGCATGTTCCATGTCGCCACGTTCTGCCGCATCCTCTCCTTCGGCTGCCCAATCACTAATTTCTCGAAAAATTTCAATCAGATTCATTTCTGGCATTCTCCCAGCATGGTCCGAAGGCATCGCATGTTGAAATCCTCATACACGGCGCCGCACACGTATTTCTTTTGCACCGCGATTGCGTGAATCAGTGCATCTTGCCGCTCCTCTGTGATCTGCCAGCCCGGCGAGGATTGGCTGAGCATGGCGCGAAGTGTGTCCGCTGCCATCGGATCTTCCTGTTCTGACGCACATATGCTCAGCCGGTCAATAGCATATTCCAAAGCCGCCCGTTGCTCTTTGGTTAGGATCAATTTCGTGGCGTCAGGTAATTGATCGCTGATATCGCATTGCCTGATCAATTCGTTGGCTTCGACTATATGATCGCTGCTAGTGATTCCTAGCTCTTGGGCGGCTTGCAATTGTAGGATAGTCGCGGCCCCATCACGCGCAATCTTCTGCCATCGGGCAAGCTCTGTTTGCATGCCGATAATTTTTGCTGCTTGGCAGGTCCTCCGATCTCTCAGATACTTGTTATCTTGGCGCAGCCGTTCGCATTCGGCATCGGATGCCATATGTCGGTCATGCGCCCTATCCAACAGCACGCGCAAATTTTTACATTCTGCCACCAGACTTTCATTCTGTTGTGCTCTGACAAGATTACTATTCTGAGCCTTCCTGAATGCCAATAGCCATGTTTTCAACAGTCCTGTAGCAATAAAAGCATTCGAATTCGCGAGATCTAAGTCAAGTTGCCAGTGACCCTCCTCAATGGGCTTATCTATAGAGCTTTGCAGAGCTTCATAGGCAGCCACAAGCTCCGGCAAGATCTCTATCGCCGCCTCATCATATCCCGTGAACTCCTCCCTTTCAGGATCCAGTTTTCTTAGGTCGTCACATATTGTTTTGGCCTGCTCCAAGACAGTCATTCCCACTCACCGAACCCAACCGGACCTTGATCTCTCATATTTTGCACCAACGATTCAAGGGCATCTATCGCATTATCACCGAATCCGATAGCGGTTTCGGTTGGCATTTCACCGATTATGGCACATATTTTATCGCCATCTGGATATATATTTACTTGTATCATCCTAACATCTCCTTCAATTTCTCCCTGGCCTTCTTCTCCACCTCAGAATAATCAATCGTTGCGCCGAACCGCGATGCATCAAGCTCCCGATAGGCGATTAGCAGCCTGATATAGGCATTGCAGACTTTTAAAAGCTTCGGAAATACCAATCTAAATTCATCTTCGAGTGCAATCATCTCAAGAATACCGTGATTGCAATTAATCTTTTGTCGCTCCTTAATCGCAAGATAACGATCATAATCAGAACGTAAGCGCTCAAGTTTGCTCATTTCCATTCCCACCCGTTCGCGATTAGCTCCTCCGCCCTAGAGAAGTTTGCTAACAGATAGCCTCCAATTGAAGTGCCATTCGCCGTCAGGATCGTTGCACCAATCTCTTTCATTTCAAGCAGTGCAATCTCTGGCGGAGCTTCGATTGTAAGATATATTGTGTCTGCTAAAAAAAGTAGAGTTTTTTTTATTGTGTGTTGCTGGCGTTGGTCTATTTTCATCATTTCCGCACTTCCTCATTAATCACCACATATTTGATATCCGTCACTTTTCCAATTCCACCGATGGTGGTTCGTTCCTGGATTATGTCGCGGTATATTATGAATGCTCCATGTCTCCTTCGTTCGGTGGTAATCCAAGATTCGCCGTATTTTTCGGGCGGCACGATGGTTTCCCAATTGATCATTCTACCATCTCCTGTATCTTTCTAACACGGGATTCAGTTTTCTTCATTTTTTGTTACCTCTTCTAAAACTCCAAGTTCTGCTAATTTTTCCACCAGAATTTCAAGCTTATACCGCTTGGGCGGCTCGCTCTCTCTCCACTGAAACTCTATGTATGGATCGCCACGCATAGGGTAACATATCAAATAACTTGCACGAAATGGAAAAACTGCACTCATTCTTTCTTCACCTCTATCAAAGGATTCTCTTTATCAGCATGGAAAGGTTCGTCAAAATCCACAGTAAATTTACCATTCCACCATCTATTTTGAGGTGTTATTCCTGGATGGGCATCATAAGCTAATCTATTTCTGATAACTTGATGCATATCCCACAAAGTTCTTGCAGAATTATGAACTTCCTCAGAAAAAATCCCATAAGAAGCGTTTGGTGCAAAACCAAACCATCTCTTAAGATTCAAAAGTTCATCCTGAAAAGCATGAAGCTTTGCAAAATTAGGATCATCTTTAGGTTCAATAATGTCCGCAACCCTATCTAACTGACAGATTTGAATACGAGAAACCACATCGCACGCCCATGAGAGGAGCCTGAGTTGATTCTCATTTAAGGTTATAGTGTATTTTTGCATAACCTTAATCTATCTTAATACTATTTAATCTCATCGCTCGAAATTATGGTAAACGGTCTGCGAACATGGCAATCAAAAGCTTCAGAGGCACGAAGCGCTAAGTGAATTTTACTCTCGGGTGGAAGTTCATGCTTTAACTCAGATTTCATCAAATCATTTAGTCCATACAAACACCCCAACGCTTCAGACGCACCACAACCAATCGCGTGATATAAAAGAGACGACTCGAAAATATGAAAATCCGAATTTAACTCAAAAAGTCGTCCTTTGTAGCCAATAAGAGTCCACGTTTGGACAGATTCAACTTCGTCTGAAACCACTAGAAATCCGTTTTCTGATAAACATTTTTTAAATTCTGGAATAAAAACCTTGTGAAAATATTCTAGGGGATCAGAACAAATATCTTCTGGAATATCAAAATTATATTTTAGAATATCATACATTCTAGGGTTTCCACTCATTCCAAAAAGAAAATTACCCTTCTTGAAAACCTTTGGTTCTTTAATTGTTCTAATGTCACAGTCGCTAGTAGAAGCGCTATCCCCTCCCATGTACACAATTCCTTTATCAATCAGTCCAACTATGCAAGTCATGGCTTCTCCATTAGGTTATTCCACAGGCATTCATACTCTGCATCAATTATTCGATTGTTAAAGTCATCAACCCATTCTTTTGTGATCTTCTGGCATGGTATAATATTACAAAAGTTCCCTTCTTTATACTCAAACTTTATTTCCCAAGTAGATTGATCTGGAGAAATTATATTATCTATTACGGGAATCCGCACATCACACTCAACTTGTTTTATAAGAGTTAGACATTTCCCACCTTCTCCTATTTTATATCCATGATCGCACCACGAATAACAATTAAATCCTGTAGGAATACAATTCCCATCATAGCTATCTCTGGGACTTATTCTGTCTCCAGGTTTATAAGTATGAAGAAAACGCCCTCCACTTTTTGTTTGAAACCCATCGATTATTCTTCCGCAATACGGACATTCAATTTCTATTTCCATATCATCAAACATTCCCATGATATTTACCTCCGCGCATTTTATCTCCGCGCATTTTATCTATACACTCTTCACTACAAAATGGGGCTTGGTAGTTAATTTCATGAAAATAAGTAGGAATCCCGCAGATAAAACAAGGTTCTTCTGTATCTGATTTTATGATATTCATCCGAACCTCATCCAAATATTGCGCATTCGGATACCTGTCTTTAAATTTCAAGTCCTAACAGCTCCTTCATTTTTAAAATTCTCCTCTCAGGATCTCTACATTTATCAGTTTCGTCTGGATCTGTAGTGAATTCTATTGCAAAATTTAATTGACATCTTCCTAGAAGTCCTAATGATCCTCGATTTCCATGCCAAGGGCATCTATAGTCGCACTTCATAATTTCTCCCAAAGTGTAGATGCTAACCGATGCCCTACATAATCAGCGATATCTTTGCGCTTCTCGATATCTGGCAACTGGTCGAATGGCACCATATCGGGATGCTCTTTCTTATTAAAGTCCTTTATTGGACCATACTTCCATCCCTGAGATGCTTTCATTTGCATCCAGTTATCGTGGTTCTGATCAGGTGTCATACCAGGATGCTCATCAGCATATTTTATGCCATCTAAGAGGCTCTTAATCTGGTCCTCGTTGGGTTCCTCGTTATACGGTTGCCCTGCTGCTATCTGGTAATAACACCAACCAATGTGCCGAATAGCTGTAATAAATTCTTCTCGCGTTACTTTTGTTACCAACTCTTTATTCTTCATAGTCTCCTCCTCCACTACTCCAACTTCTTTTAATTTCTTTTTAATTACTTCGACCCCTCTAGCTTTATAGTCTTCCTCATTTCTGAAGTCTGCATATCCGAGACCAATGGTTGTGGCTACTACTTCAGGATTTGAGTTCGGATTATTTACATCTAAAACAGTCATTACCATTAGACTTCCCTTCGAAGAATATGCCGAATTGTGTCCTTTGTAGCATATCGTTGATCCCTTCGGGTAATCTTCTCTAAAACTTTCTAAAATATGTGCGAAATAATATCTCAAATCTGTTCCTCTCCACAAATTTTATATGGCAATCCATTTATTTTGCAAAAATCGACTGCTAAATCAAGATATTTAAACGCATCTAGCCAGAATTCGGGGTTTTCATTTACGGAAATCGCCCAATGCCAGTCTCCCGCATCCCAAGATTCATCCGTTTTTACTATCGTTACTGGAACTTTTCTTTTTAAGTAATCCGATATAACCTCATCTATCATCTTGTTACCACCCTCGGCACATTTCCAGTATCATTACCCCAGTCAGATAAAAACTCTATTTTAGTATCCCCATCATAAATTGTATCTATTACCCTCGTTTTTATTATTGTTAATGATTTCTCTTGAATTATTCTACATAAATCTCCCTCTGAAGATCCCTTCGGTAAGTCCGCTCCACATCTACTACATTTAGTAGGGACTGGAGAGATATAATATCTTCCACAAGTACAACGAGTCATTTCTTCCACCTCCCACAAAAAGAAATTCCTAATTCTTTAAATATTTGATCTCCTAAAATGAAAGATCCAAATACCAAAATACAAGTTGCAAGGAAGTATGCTAAAAATCTACAATATTCATCAAGGACATATCCCGCAAACATACATATTATCATAACAATTGCAATAAAGGAACATCCCGCTAATATTTTTCCTATTACGCATCCAACCCGAGTTAGTTTAGATCTTAGAGTCATCATCATATACCCCTCGGTTTAAGAATAAATAGTTGTTGGTCTATTAATTAGAAGTTCCCTCTTTTCTCTCCACTCGTTCTTAACGCAGTATTTAACGGGTATTTCGGTGATCCATTCTGGAGGATACAATTCTCTTACGAGGTCACAGTCATCATAAGAAAGGACCCAGTTATCTCGGCATTTTAGAATATATTCCAAAGATCGATGATCCTCAAAACTCATTCCTATTGAATATAGTTCATTTCCTTTCGTTACATATGGAGGGTCAACATAAAATGGTCCCTGTCCATAAAATGCGAATCGGAAGTCTTCACTTGTTACCCTAGTTCTCCCCTCAAGTAGTCCATTACACGTTAAAATCTTATCGCTCAGAACTTTTAAGTTGTAGCGGCACCCGATTTTGTATTTACTCTTTTGCCCTTTGCCTCCTATAGGACCCGCACTTAACATACCAGAAAACGAAGTCCTATTAAGGTAAATTCCTTGAAAAGCTAAATCTAAATCAGTTTTCCCCATCTCTTCTTGACAAGAATAAAACAGGTCACAAGCAGGAATTATTTTCATCATTTCAAGAAGATCGTGAACTTTATCAGTAGATACAACTTTCCAAAATGCTGAAATTCTGGGGTCTTTATCATTTAAATAGATTTTAGAATTAGGATATAAACGGGCGATTTCCAAGGCTACACTTCCTCCGCCCACAAAAATATCAGAAAAGGAGAGTTTGATCCCTTCTAGGTTTTGTATAGCGGGAAGTATATGATTAAGTAATTTAGCCTTTGACCCTGGATATCGAAAGGGACTTAAAGAACTATGCGCCATTTTGGTATTTTCCGTCCTTAAAAGAATTTGAATTCTCTTTCATATTCTCCTTATGAAGCTTCTCAAAATAGAGATACAATTCTTCTGTAGCATCCCAGTCTTTCATACCATCGTCTAATTTCTTTATGAAAGAAACGATGTCTTTATGGGATAATCCAGCCATATCTATTTCTTCTAAAAGGTCGTTTAACGATACCACATGGACCAGTCCAACTTTTGCAGTCTTAAGAGACATAGACTAATAAGTTATGTTATTAGAATAAATAGTTATCCCTATTCCTCCAAAATTACATTCCGCATAACAAGTTTGAATTCTTTGTTTTCGATTATAGAGTTCAGTTTATTTGTAAATTTGAGTAAAAGCATCAACCCATTTTCGTTATTCGTAATCAAACTTGTCATAACAGAACTACCCTCAGTAATAATTACCTCTAAGTATTTATACGTGAATCCCCAACTGCCAGGATAAAGATACGTCTCCTTAAAATCAGGCAAAAAAGATTTAATTAAAAATCTTTTTTCTAAACTAAAAAGCGTATATTTGGAAGGAATAATCATTATCTCAATTAATCTCGTCATCATTTTACCTCTCTTTCTAAGTTCAAATTGTTCCAATACACCGCTTGTTTAGTATTTCTTAGTTGGGGTAACTTCATTTCCTCAAAAATCAAATCTTTCACTCTCCTTGTCGCGCGAATAAAAACTTTATTTTCTGTTAAATTTACAGATGTAAATATTACAATCGTTTCTTTATTCTTATGAATCGTATCAGACCTTTGAAAGACCCAAGATCTTCCATATTTATTTTCTGAATCGGTATCTTGAGATTTTACAGCTATTTTACCCAAAAGATCATGACTCCAATTCTTTTCGTGAGATGAATAAATGTTTGTATCTGGATATTCCACGGACCACCCTTTAGATCTTAAATATAGACAGGCTCCGAATTCCCCAAGTTTGCCCACAATTTGATCTTTTATTCGTTTATTCGCGTTATTCTGACCATCTCGTTCACCATAACACGTACTTGGATTTACGTCGATAGCAAATTGTTCACAAGTAGCTCGATAGGGTTCCACGTCAAAGCATGGAGCGGTAGCGTCATTAAAAAGAGATCCTTCCATACGAGCGTTTTAGATTGAATCAAATAAATAGTTGTCGGTGACTGGCATTAGAAAAGTATAAATAGTAGTAAAGACCTATAGGTGTTGGAGGCAAAATAAATGTTCCTAAAACTTGGCCCAGTAGAAATAATACTGATAAACGCAGTTAATACCAAATTTAAACTAGGAAATATTAGTGCATTGTCTTTAGATGGAGTGAAATCCGTTTGGGTTCGTATCGAGGGAAAGAAATATCACGGATATTGGACCGGAAATGAAGTAAATGGATGGGTGTGGTATAAAATGACTTGTAAATTTAAAGAATTAGTTCCGGGAGATTGTCACATCTCCTGTACAAGAAACTTTAAGGAGGGAGAAATGGTTCCTTATCCATTTGTAAAAGCTCTTCAGGATCTCCCTTATCACGCAGGAATGTATCCATTTTGTTTCAACGAATACTTTGTTTGTCCGAAGTGTCCTGAAAGTGACGAGGAAAAGAAATGAAATTGTGTCCATTTTTGACTATTGCACGATCAGGCGCAAGCGGAGAAGATTGTATAGGATCTCAATGTCAACTTTGGTGCGAAGAGAAAGATACTATATCAGATTCTCACGGTCAAACGTCATATTTAAAATATCGATCTGGGTGTGGTTTAATGCCGAAAGAAAATAGGAAAATCTAATATGAATAAATCTTATTGTGAGGGCTGTCGAAACAACTTCTACAATAGCAGAAATCCACATGGAATTCCAGAATGCTGGAGTTTCAAAGATGCGAAAATAGTCTGGCGGAAAGCGGTTCCTTATGACTTGATCCCTCCTTGGACCATGAAAGCAAAACGGGTACCAGATTGTTATCATCGGGATAGGGTAGCATACATTGACCCAAAAAGGAAGTATTAGGATGAAAAGGAGTCGAAAGGAATATAATCAAATTGTAAATTCATTCATCAAGAGTCACGCCACTCAAGACTCAATGATCAAAACATCTAAACTGCAAGAAGCAATAGAAGTCGCCTGCAAATATTATAATATCCCTAAGAAGGATTTTGTTGATGTTTGGTTGGATTTCTATGAGAACTATAGGAAAGTCCAGAGATGAACGAAGTTTGTGAAAATGAGTACCATATTTCATACGCACCAGTATCCTGTACATTAACGGGAGTTCATTGTACATTTTCGCATCACAAGAAAGATTGCCCAGATTTTAAGAATAGGCTTCCAGAACAACCGAGGATCACATGAAAATATTTAAATATGTTTTGTCACTTTCTGAATCTCAATTCGTTTCAATGCCAATAGATTCCCAAATACTATCTGTTGGAGTACAAAATCGCGAGATTGTAATTTGGGCAAAGGTCGATCCAAGTATGTTAACTGCCGCTAAACACTTTCTTATTTATGGCACCGGATGGGACCTTGACAATTTGGATGCATACAAATATTTAGGTACCGTGCAAATAGATCGTTTTGTTTGGCATGTTTTTGTAGAAAACAGAACCTACTAATAGAATATTTTTTATAGTATAACTTCTATCTATTTTCCAATGACAGAAATGGAAAATTCTTTGGTAAAATCTTTCAATCTTTTTTACAAGAATAATAACATAAAAGCCCTTGCCCATCGCTTGTTTCAGAATAAATACTCGCGGGGTCAATATTGTGATTTCTTGTCGGACTCTTCTTCTAAAAAATATTATTTTGCGTGCGAGTGTAAATCTATAGATTTTACTAAATATAAATCGTTAAATTTTAAATCAAGATTCTCTGAAGCAGATGGAATCCATCAACTAGATAGAGAACATTTTTTTGTGGAACAAACAGGAAGAAAAGGATATCTCGCTGTAGAATGTCGAATGGGTCCGGGAAAACCTAAAGAATGTTATTTTATTGATATGGATTTTGTTTACAACTTATATAGATCTGGAGAAAAATCACTAAAAAAGAAGGATATAATAACTTATCCAAAATTGGATAGAAAAAAGAGTTTGTATTTAATTGATGAAAAAATATTTGAGTAGGTGTTACTCAAATATTGAAAAATTGAGTAACACCTACTCAATTTAGCTTATTCACACTCCCAATATAAGCTCTCTTTGGACTTACATTACCCATAGGAATTCCATCACCTTTATCAGAAACAAATTCTATCTGGGAAGGAGTCAAATATGTCCCCATATCTTCAACTCCTCTATACTCTGTAGTAAAGAACGGTCTTTCAAAAACGCCAGAATCGGTTCTACTCAAATTAAAGGGAGCTATTCTTACATTATCGGTCTTTACAAAGTAATCCACAGCTCCAGCCATTCCTACGAGGGCTAGAGCAATTATAACCATAGCAGTCAAAATCTTTCTCAAGGTTAATACCTCTATAATGTAGAAAGACTTAATGTTATTTAAGGTTTGCGCATGGTGTTTAATTTATATACTAATTATTGGTGGGTTCTGTCGTGCGATTACTCATCCTTTTCCACTTCCTCAAAAACCGGGGCAATCAATCCATCGGTGCCAATCTTCCATAGCACCCGGTATTTCTTGCCACCTTCCATCACGCAAGAGTCGTCCATCAGAACCAGACCATCGTCTCATTGATCACGGTGAAATTTGTTTCAGTACTCATAAAAAATAATTTGCCTAAAACTTAATTCCGTCACCAGACAATTTTCTTCTCATGTTTCTAATCGCTACAAGTCCAAGACCATTTGTTCCTTCGTGAGCAGAAAACCACTGTTCGGGAGTTAGCCAAGGTCCCGCGTTGGCAGCTTTAACGAGATAGAAATTGCTCCCGTATGTTTTCTCGATCGCTGCTAGAGTTTTTGTGTTAAGAGTTACGCCGAGAATAATATCATCCGATGTAAGCTCTTTAGTCTTCTTCTCAGCCGTTCCAGTCTCTTCGTTCTCTGCGTCCATTACGGTCCATCGCAGAGCTACTTTCTCGGGATACCATCCAGGAATCTTTGAGTAGCCTCCAAGAGGGAGATCCGCTTCTGGTCCATCATATGTACAAAGTCCAGTTTCCAACCAATTTGCCATTTTAAATCACACAAACCCTATTTACCGACTATTTTCGTCCATTCTAAATCGCCACTGTTTATTCAGCATTGTCGTCCATATCAAATCACCACAATTAACGGAGTAAAATTTTCAATAATCTTTTTGTTATAACAATCGTAATAAATCCGAGTTCTTTCATCTACCCAGAATACATTATAAGTTGTTCCGGGTTCGTTTTCTTTGTAACCACCAACGATACCGAACGGACATCCGTTAAATCTCTCTTTAACCAGATCGCGAACTTCATAAGGATCTTTTGCGACATCAATTTCATTCAAAAACTCAAGCAGAGATTTCTTAGAACAGAATTGATACTCATCGGATGGCATATAAATTCCGACGTAACATCCTTTGGGAAACAACAAAATGCAATTTCCAAAAATTCTGTCTTTTCTTTTTGGTTCGAAAAACCTAAAGTGTTCATCCACAAATAAAGAGTCAGGATATGGCGGAAATCCAGTTTCTATTGTTCCCTCTATGATATCTTGGATAAGAGACGCGGAAGGTCCTGCACATTTTAAAACATTATCCTGATCTATAACCCCATCTGAGTCGGTAATAATATCTACTGCTTTAAGTTCAGTCTCCAAACTAATAACTTTCTCACCCAAGAAATTCGAATCTTTGGGTGTTATCTTTTTCTTATAGGTTTTTCGAGACATTATCAGTAATATTAAACCTATTCTATTTAAGGTTTTCCCTGTATCACCAAGTTTAAATAGGATTAAGTCTAAACTAGAAGGCTACCCTCGCTTCAGTCTCTGAAGCATACAGGACGAGATGTGTTTCCAATGACTTCCCTAATTCAGCAGTATATCGACAAAGGATGGGGATTAATCCCTGTCAGACCTAAAGGGCACATAAATGAAAAAACAGGAGAAAACGACGAAAAAGCTCCTTTTGTACAATGGAACGAATTTAAATCATCTGAAAATAATAAACCTTCGGAGAATCAAATTCTTCGTTGGCTTGCAAATTGGGACAACGCAGATTGGGCAGTTTTAACAGGATATGATAATCTTGTGTTGGTTGATGTAGATGACCCTAATCTTTATGACTTGTATCTGAGCAAACAATTTCCTCATTGCGTCATGAGGACGCCAAGTGGCGGAATCTCTTTTTTAATAAGAAGCATGGTAATTCCTAAATCAATAACAAGATTAAATGGAATTGCCCTTGATCTAAAAGGAGTAAATGGATATGCTATTCTTCCTTCGCGTGATTTATCTCCCAAAGAAATTGAAGAAGAAGAAGAGGAAGAAAAAGCAGGAACCCGAAATGAATTCATTCGCCATTGGATAAATAATGATGAGCCAGATGAAATTGATGATATTGAAAAACATCTATCTCAAATCATGCCTAAAGTTGTCCCAGATGTGAAGCAAGGGAAAGGCGTTCCTACGGCAATTCAATGGGCAAGGGAACATAATCTTTCAATTGCATATGATGGCGGAAGATATCTTCAGGTTCTATGCCCCAACCATGACGATAAAGTTGCCTCTATGAGTATTTATGCCGATGGTTATTTTTGTCACTCCTGTAAAAAATCGGGGGGATTGTTTTCCCTCATAAAAACCTATACAAATTTAACAGATGCAGAAATTTTTGAGCAATACAAAGGAATAAAAAAACAAAAACGGACGATGACTGATGACGTAATTTCTCTAGTGGAAGAAAACGTTACATTAATAAAAGATCACAACAACAATTCTTTTTTTAAGTTATCTGATATTTCAGATATAGGTATAAATTTACTTCCAATAAATTCTAAGATCACAAGATATTGGGTAACAAGATTGGCGGAAAATGCACTAGATAAACTTCCTCCTGCTAGTGTTTTAAATTATGTTGTAGATTATTTTTGTGGAAAATGTATGTCTGTAGGAGAAAAAACAAAAATTTATCGAAGAATAGGTGGAAATCAAAAGGAAATAACATATGATTTAGGAAATAATACTTTTGTAAAAATTACTCCAGAAGCAATGGGGATATTCCCTGATACAAATTTAACATTTATTAAAGAAACAAACATCGGAGTTCAAGTTGTTCCAAATAAAAAACGAAGAGAGAATGTTTTAAAAATATTTAGAATAATTAATGTAAAAGATCATGCACAAAAGATTTTGCTTTTAACATGGATGGTCACAGCGCTTCTTCCTTGGGCGCAGACCCCTATTTTATTGCTTTGTGGAACGAGAGGAAGTGGAAAATCTTTTATGGGTAGAATACTTAAAAGGACTCTAGACCCGGTAGAAGGAAACTCTTCAGAGCTTCTTGTAAATAAGCCTCGCGATTTAAACTACTTGATAGGTCTTCTTTCTCACAATGCGGTTGCCGTATTAGATAATATAAGTAAAATAGATAGGGAAACTTCAGATATTTTATGTAATGTTGTAACCGGAGGAGTTATTCCTACCCGTGAATTATATACTACTAACGATCAAGTTTTGATTGACATTAGAAGTAAACTTATTATTACGGCAATTAATTCACAAATATTCGACTCTGGATCTGGAGATTTAGCCGAAAGGACAATAAGTATTGAGATTTCTAGACCCGAAGATTCTTATTTGTCTGAAGAAGATCTCGTGGAAGAATACGAAAAATGTAGAAGTGAGATCTTTGGTAGTCTTCTTTCTTTGGTCCAAGGATACATTAAAGAAGGACTTCCCAAAAAAGGAGAAACGTCAGGATTCAGGCTAACTACTTATGCTTCTGTAGGAAAGTATATTTCTAAAGCTCTTGGAATGAAAACAACATTTGATGCTGCATATAAAATAAACCAAATCGGATTGAGTACAAACACCCTGGAAGTAGAACCTGTAACAGACTTCTTTATCTGGTTCGCGAAGAATTTCGGGGATAAGGATTTCAATAATACAAGGGGATTGGGAATTGCTACGGACTATTTATTCTCTAAATTTTTTAATGAATGGATGTCTGATGGTGGTAAGTTTGGAAATGATAGAAAATATCCAAGTAGTGCAAACGCCCTGTTAACTCGTCTAAAGAGAATAGAACCAGATTTAAAGAAAATCTATTCCATAAGTATAGAAAACAAAGGTATCCATAAAGGAAAGAAATGGCTCAAAATTAAGTATAACGGAATAGATGATGATGATGATGATGATGACAAT
>Ga0265294_10004680_pt1 | contig 17004 bp, 7 predicted proteins | sample MunlanPumphouse3_FD_192504 | JGI IMG/M metagenome (GOLD analysis project Ga0265294, IMG submission 192504) | Groundwater microbial communities from a municipal landfill in Southern Ontario, Canada - Pumphouse #3 | ecosystem: Environmental > Aquatic > Deep subsurface > Groundwater | place...
CCTTCAGAGCTGCAGCCGTAGATCAGATAAAAATATGGGGTGAAAGGGTTGATGTGCCGGTCATATCACAAGGCATGGGAGCCGACCCAGCTTCAGTAGCTTACGACACGCTGAACTCAGCTATAAGCAATAATAAGGATGTGGCAATTATTGATACGGCCGGACGACTGCACAATAAAGTAAACCTGATGAAAGAGCTGACAAAAATCAAGACGGTCATGCAAAAACTACTACCCGATGCGCCACACGAGATCTTGTTGATATTAGACGGCTCTACCGGTCAGAATGCGATTGAACAAGCCCGTCAGTTTATGGCTGCTACCGAAGTGAACGCATTGGCCCTCACCAAGTTGGATGGCACAGCAAAAGGTGGGGTAGTAATAGGTATATCCGATCAATTTAAAATACCGGTGAAATATATCGGCATAGGCGAAAAAATGACCGACCTGCAGGTATTCAACAGAGCTGCATTTGTCGAAAGCTTGTTTGATAAAGCTTAACATCCATCAGGATGAACACAAAAAAACAGCGCATCAACATCATCACTTTAGGATGTTCTAAAAACACCGTTGATTCTGAACAGCTTGCCGGGATGTTCCCGACTGAGCAATACATAGTCAGGCACGAAAGCAGCTCACCCTCTGATGTAGTGATCATCAATACTTGTGGATTTATAGGCGATGCCAAAGAAGAATCGGTCAACACTATATTGGCACAGGCCGAAGCAGTGAAACAACGTAAGAACGCCAGATTAATAGTGATGGGATGCCTCTCGCAACGCTATCAGAACATATTGGAGAAAGAGATACCCGAAGTAAATGCATATTTTGGGGCAAATGATTTGAGACAGGTAGCCAACTATCTCGGAGCAAACCGGATAGAAGGTGGCTATCATTATAAACGCAAACGAAGTGGAGCCAAACATTATGCCTATCTGAAGATATCCGAAGGTTGCGACCGCAACTGCAGCTTTTGTGCCATACCTTTCATACGCGGAAAACATCATTCAGTCCCTATGGAAGAACTGCTTGAAGAAGCTGACTATCTTGCAAAGAAAGGTGTTAAAGAGCTGATACTCATCGCTCAGGATCTGACGTACTATGGCTTGGATATCCATAAAGAAAGGCGGCTTGTACCATTGATACAAGCACTTTCGGAGATTGCCGGCATCGAATGGATCAGGCTGCAATACACCTATCCGCATGGGTTTCCCGAAGAGCTGATACGACTCATTGCTACCAATCCAAAAGTGTGTAAGTACATTGACCTGCCTTTACAGCATATCAACAGCGGATTACTGCATTCAATGAAGCGGAATATTGACCGTAGTCAAACCCTTGATCTCATCGGAAAAATCCGTAACACAGTACCTAACATTGCTTTTCGGACCACTTTGATCGTCGGGTATCCGGGCGAGACAGAAGAAGCTTTTCGGGAACTGAGAGAGTTTGTGAGAACTCAACGTTTCGACCGTCTGGGAGTATTCACCTATTCAGCCGAAGAAGGAACAGCCGCTTATCAGTTGAAGGACGACATACCTGAAGAGGTGAAGCAGCAACGCCTTGAAACAATCATGGAGATACAGCAACAAATCTCATGGGAGCTGAATCAGGAAAGGATAGGTAAAACAGAAAAAGTATTAGTTGATCGCTTAGAAGGCGAGTATTATATAGCCAGAACCCAATACGACTCTCCGGAAGTGGATAACGAAGTGCTGATATCGGCTGCTACAGCTCGATTTAAAATAGGTAGTTTGATCAATGTAGTCATTGAAGATGCCGACTACTTCGATCTTTTTGCGCGCCCCCTGTAAAAAACTCCTCATTCATAAGAAAGAATAATCCTATAATGGCATAAAAATTGCTGTAAAGCGATCGAATCATTGGTTCCATTTGTGTAACATTTTGGTGAATGGATTTTTTGGTTAGTGAGAAAAGGTCTGCGGTTGGCAGGCCTTTTTTAGGATGAAGCCTTATCTTTGCAGGAATATGTACCAGTTTCTTTGTTTTTCAATACAAAATGCATCATATGCTTTTTCAGGAAACAAACCAAAAAAAATAAACCTATGAAACTACTGAATCCTTACACCCGTTATCCCGAATACAATTGCTTCGGATGTGCTCCAAATAATCCGGTAGGCTTAAAGATGGAGTTTGAGCTTCGCAACAATGCCATCCACTCCAACTGGACACCTTCAAGTGATTTTCAAGGCTTTTATCAGATATTGCATGGCGGGATAGTTGCAGCAGCAATAGATGAAATAGCTTCATGGGCTATGCAGGTGCTGTGCAAGACATCGGGCTTCACCAGCGAGATACAGATCAAATATCTGAAACCTGTATATATAGAAAAATCACCTTTAAAGTTGGAAGCCAGAGTAGAATCAATACAGGAAAAGCATGCCATCATTCAGGTTCAGCTATGGGATAACGAACATACCTTATGCTCTACCGCAAAAGTGGATTATTATTTGTTTTCGGAGGAACTAGCCCGTAGTACGTTTTACTATCCGGGTGTTGATTCTTTTTTTGAACAAGACTGACACTTGTCAATCATTCATATACAGACTGTTGAATCTTTTTATTTTGTCAACTCCCATATTTCCGGCAATATCTCGGTCTCATTACAACTATAACCGAATATGCTAAGGTATTCGCTGCTCTCCTCACCCATGGCCTCTATCTGATCTAAATACTCCATGACCGACTTGCTTTCGATGATGGTGATCTTACCCATTTTGTTGATGGCCGGACTGTGTTTACGCGATCGGTCGTGTTCAAACTCAAGTATGCGTCTTCCAAAACGTGTCAATCCTATAGTTCGGAATGTCAGACTTTTGCCTACTCCGGGCATATTCAACACATTGCGGTCGGTAGCAGCAAAAGGAAGATGATGTTTCTGCCGGAAAGCGGTGAGCTCTTCGGATAAGTTGGGAGCTTGCTGTACTATATCTCCTAACTCTTTCATGGCTTCTTGATCCGGTACACCCAATCGTTTCTCTTCTATGCTTTCCTGCACAGCACGAGCGTTGGTAGCAAAGTTATGATAGTTTTCGTGGAACCCTTTGACCGAGAAGGTATAATACGTCAACACACCCAAGTCGTTGAGTGTCTGACGTAGTTTGTTGGTATGTCCTCTTCGTGAAGCGGCTGCTGTAAACACCTGTTGATTGGATACTATCCAGCCGGTAGCCAACAACCGCTCAATACCCTGTCGGGCTTCAGGTGTAATTTCCATAGCAGTCTCAAAATGAGTTTGTATGACAAATTGTGTGATTCCAGCCTGCATTGCCTTCTGTCGGAAATCGTACAGTATCTCACACAACCCGGGTGTGATACGCTGCGGCAGATAAACCGGAAGTCGGGTACCAAGACGGACACGCTTAATCTCAGCCTTTTGTTTGTCTGATGGTGTTTTTCTATTATTCTCCCGTTTGCGCTGAGCCATCTCTAACACTGCATTTAAAATATTTTTCAACGAGCGGTCCCTACTCATCAAGGCATCACCTCCAGTGATCAGTATATCTTCCAAAAACTCATCTTCTTCGAAATAATCAAGCAGGCGTTTGAGTTTATCAGTCCAGGATTCCTTAGGTTTCAGCTTATCCAGGTTGAAGTTGAGTCTTCCGTTTTGAAAGTCGTACATCCGTTGACAGCTCACACATAGTCCGCCACATGCACGTCCTATGGTATCAGGTATGAGAATAGCCACCTCCGGATAGCGCCTGTGAATATTATTTCCTTCGGGTAGTATCCAACCTGCGGCATTGGGTTTACCGGGTTCTACCCTATCTTCTTTTTCCCATGCCCGTATCTTACCAAACTCTTCTATCAACTCTCTGCTGTAAAACACATAGTCGCGTATAGCCAGATCGGTACCGGCAAGACGGGTATTGCTTCCCACATGAAGCAACGACAGATAATACAGGTTGACAAAAAATGGAATACCGCGCTTGTAGGCCTTGTGCAGCAACTCCATAGTTTCGCGGCTAAGCGAATGATCTAAGTATTCATTAAGCAGATCAGGCTTGCGTACCGCAAAACGCAGATGAAAATTTCTTTCGTCCCACCAGGCTTCGGCAAGACGGTACTTCTCCCTTTCATCAGCCCCGTCGGGGAACTGATACCTCTTACTGCTAAGCAGACCTTGACCCATCTTTTTGATGAAAATACGCAGGATACGCTCTTTATTTTTTTGTCGCATAGCAATCACTTCTTCATCCAATCCGCTAGGGTGCTTATTCATCCAATCGATAAGCTGCTTCTCGTCAGGTAAGCTATAGCGATCTGTAGCTTTTATCTGTCGAAACATCATTTGCATATCAATAAAAAAACCCGGCTCAGCTCCTCCTATGCCTTCTTTGACAGCAAGCCAAAGCTGGCGTATAGGATGCGAGATCACATATTCATCATTCAGATTGGGGTCTTTAAACAATCTACCGGCATGTTCGATATAGTCCCAACAGCGGAGGATGCCATAATCCTGCCAGCTAAGACGATGGAATGGAATATGGTCTTGGGTCTTGTCTAACAGATATGCCTTCAGAAGCGGGCGCTTGTTGATAAAGCCACTTATCCAGGTTTGGACCGCTTGAACCGCATCATGATCGGTATCGGCTCGCATAAGAAGTTGATGGATATCAGGATGTTCATCGAGAAGCTCCTGAAGAATTTTATGAGAACGAGGAGTAATGCTGATCTTATCGAAATAGTAGAACTTTGTATAAGGGGTTTTCACTTTATTACTAAATTTTATGCAAGCTGTCGGGAAAAAGGATGCAACAGATGCGAATGATTTCTCAAGCTAACCTACAAATCTACACAAAAACGTTTTACGTAGGAAAGAGAAAAACCTATAATTTTATGGATTAAAGATTGTGAATCTTAAACTAAAACAGGCTTCACCGTAGTATAATGAGCCTTTTGTGACTAATATACAGCTTTTTAACAAAATCCGGAAAATGATCTTAGTTGACCTGAAAATCCAAGAGTTTATTGAAGGATGCCGGCTTGTTGAGTTTGATGAAAAAGTTGTTAACCAAACTGAAGCTGGGTTTATGACGATTTTTATCCACTTTACGTTACACATTGCAACACACCAAAATAAATTGAGTGTATAGTAATGATTCGACTAAAGTAGAAATACGAATCAAGGGGACACTAAAAAAATCAGAATATTATATTATGAATTAATATAAGGGAATGACAATTGCAAATTTTCTATTCAACCCGACTGTTCTTAAGTCAAAAATTCAATATTGAACAAAAAATGTAAATATTGAATTCAAATATTTCAATTTTAAAAATACTTGTATGTATAAAAAAATAAACAGGCTACCTATAAAGGCAGCCCGTTTATACACATTAACCTTTTAAAGTTCTTATCCTTGCTTAATAATCTCTATATACGCAATGTCCCTCTTCCACATATATGGTTGAAAGGTCTATATCCACAATAGCATAATTCCATTCATCATGATAGAGTGCCCAAACAGCGCATTCGCTTTTATTGGAATGATTAAATGTGACATTATGTATTTTTAAATATTGGCTTGTTCCTACTTTAACATTATATACATATTCCGGATCAGATGCATTTATTCCGGTATATTCTATAATTGCATGCGATATCTCATTAGCAGGATAATGTGTTTCAATTTTTATACCAGACCACAGTCGTTCGATTGGTTCAACACCTGTAAAAACAATTGGTTCTTCAGCGGTTCCTCTTGCAATTAAAGCTCCACCTGTACCTCCATATTGGGTATCAGTAGTGCTCAAATAGGAATTTACCGGGAACTTTAACACAGCGCCGGGTGCAATAGTGATCTTACTATTGATATTTACCCCAGACTGAAACACATAAGGGACATGATGATTATGCCAGGTACCATCTACTAAGGTAGGATGTGTGGAGTTAGGCATTGGGTCAACTCTAATTTCATTGATAGTATTACCTGTAAATTCATTTGAAGGGTCTAACAAATGAAGTGTATGAATAGCAGCTAAAACAGGTGATTCATTGTCCTTAAAAACATTACCAGAAATAATATGTTGTTCTGTCAGTGTACTTGATGTTTGTGTAATATCTAAGCCATATTTTCTGTTATTTAAAATCTGGCTATTAGTCAGTTTAACTCTTCCATATCCATTATTCACACTACCAATTGATAAGCCACCTTGTACCATACTTGGACTCCATGGTTCACTTCCGGCATCACGAATAATAACATAATCCAATTCATTAACATTATTAAAGGTGCCAATATTTATACCTTGCCAGTGCCCTTGTACAGCTTTAGTACCTCTGAACACAATAGGTTGATCAGCAGTCCCCTTTGCAATGATAGCTCCAGTATGATCTTCAAAATATCTTTCAATATTAATCCTACCATTCTCTGTAAACTCGATTACAGTTCCGGGTTCAATCGTCAGGGTGATCCTGGAAAAATCAATATAGCAATCCACTATATAATCAACTGGCCGATCCGGATCACTTGTTAAAGTAACATCTTCGGTAAATATGCTACAATCCAATTCAATAGGTGGCTTCTCCCCGTCAACCTCAATTTCAATTTCTGTTTCTTTATCACAAGAAAACAAGCCAAATACTATGATAGCAACACCAAAAAGCAATGCTTTTTCATAATACATTCTTTTTTTCATTATTATTAAAAATTTAAAATTAAACATTAGTTGTTTTATATATTTATTAAACAGTAAAATATTATCTCCGGTTGTTTGAGCCGCAAACGTAGATAAAAAAGTACAGGGTCTAAAATTAAACTAAACTTTTTAAGTATCTTTAACAAATTGATCAGTAAAACCAACTCATCAAGCTTTATTGGTACTTTACGTAAACTTAATTTGTATTTACCTGTTTCTTAGCTTTTTTGTATCATTTGAACGATCGTAACAAACTGTTAAATCCGAGTGTTTACTAAATTTTATCGACATATTCAGTTTGTGAAAAAGCTTGTTAGTCCCAATCGAAATTCGATTCATGACGACTTCTATCCATTGAGTTTCATATTCTGCACCAAGCAGTAGCCCGTTATATTTCATGCTATCATCACGTACGATCAAAACGTATTTCGTTCATTTTCAACAGATCACTCTCTCACTTAGTAACTTAAAATTTGACATATGTTTAGTAAGTACAGCTCCTCCAAAAAAATCGTTACTTTGAAAACTACAATAAAGAAACCCCATCCCCTTGCCATGAACCGATGACTATACCCTGCTTTAAGATGTACAAAAAAACATTGTTCCGAAGCTTACCGTCAGGAAACGCATACACTTATTATCACCGCGTATTGAACTTACAGTATGGCAGCAATCTCAACTCAAGGGATGTAAAGTACAAAAGACTTTAAAATATCAGTTTTTCACCTACAATTTTCTCACTCAAAGTAGCTGTATATCTGATTCTTCTTGATAATCACTAAATTTTCGCAGCTAGTCTTCCACTATCTTAAAAACCTCAACAATCTTATCAGCTGAATGTTTTTTAGTAAACAGGTACTTTATTTATATTTCAGCAAATCAGTATGTTGTCATGTTGTTTCAAGTATTTTCACATATTCACTGCAACCAATCCGGCTTTACTCATTGCCAAGCCATTTATCCGTATGATTTAAGATATGTTGATATCCTGTATCATATCGAATTATATGAACAAGAAATCGGATTTTCTTTTGATCATGAAATTAGAGTTTTATTAATTTTTGAACCGATCTAAAAGTATTACATTGTATTTCTAACACATACAATCCTGGAGATAAAAATGATACATCAACGACCTGATGATTGACTACATTTTTAAGCGACAGAACTTGTTCCCCTATCTGGGAATATATATTTAGTTCTATGTATTGCACACAATCGGAGGTAATAGTCATTGTAGCTTTTGTTGGATTTGGATGAATGTTAAAGGCGGATGTTGTTGTTATGTCATCTAACCCAATATAAGGCAATTGGGTAACAGTCACTGATTTAAACCCAGTTTGAATTCCAACAACAATTACGTCTGAGTTCCGCTCAGTTCCGGTTTTATTTTCTTCGGTGGCGGTAAATAAAATTATTTGGCTATTAGCACCTTGTGTAGGTTCTACTGAAAGCCATTCAGTCTGATTTACTATAGTCCATAAATCATTGGAAATAATAGCCAACTCATTCACACTTCCTGCAAAGGGATCGAGTGTTAATTCGTTAGGTATGACATCAAGAAAATAATTAAAAGAAGGTTCTTGAGTTACCATAAAATAGGTTGATAGTTCAGACCCATCAATGCGAATGACACAGCTTCGTTGCTGAGTATCTGTATATTCCTGATACTCGACTATAATTGTATCGGTATTGGTTCCGCTCCCGGGAAAGCAACTCAACCAGTCGCATTCATGGGTAATAGACCAACTGATGTTGGAAGAAATGATAAAAGTTGTTAGACCGGCCTCGGCATCGACCGTGATACTTTCCGGATCAACTATTAGATAAGGTACGGCTCCCTGTTGGATAAGTGTAAAAATTGAAGATAACTCATTGTTGCCGACTGTAATCTCACACTCACGAGTTAGAAAATCAGTGTTTTCCTGATAATCAGCTATAATGATATCATTTTCTGTCCCACTTGTGGGGCTGCATATTAGCCAGTCACAAGATTCAGACACTGTCCAACTGACGTTGGAGTTGACGGCAAAATCAGTACTACCAGCAACCGCATCAACTGTTTGGCTTTCGGGTGTTAAAGTGATATAAGTAGTAGCAGATTGCTGAGTAAGTGTAAATATTCTATTAATCCCGCTTCCGCTGACTGTTACAGCACAGCTTCTTTGTCGTGTAGTTGTGTTTGCATCATAGTTTATTGTAATGGTTCCGTTACCACTTCCGTTAGTAGGATTGCACGAAAGCCAATCGCAAGATTCAGACACAGACCAGCTGACATTGGAACTAATACTAAAATCAGTACTACCAGCAACCGCATCAACTGTTTGGCTTTCGGGTGTTAAAGTGATATAAGCAGTAGCAGATTGCTGAGTAAGTGTAAATATTCTATTAATCCCGCTTCCGCTGACTGTTACAGCACAGCTTCTTTGTTGTGTAGTTGTGTTTGCATCATAGTTTATTGTAATGGTTCCGTTACCACTTCCGTTAGTAGGATTGCACGAAAGCCAATCGCAAGATTCAAATACAGCCCAGCTGACATTGGAGCTAATACTAAAATCAGTACTACCAGCAACCGCATCAACTGTTTGGCTTACGGGTGTTAAAGTGATATAAGCAGTAGCAGCTTGCTGAGTAAGTGTAAATGTTCTATTAATCCCGCTTCCGCTAACTGTTATAATACAGCTTCTTTGTTGTGTAGTTGTGTTTGCATCATAGTTTATTGTAATTGTTCCGTTACCACTTCCGTTAGTAGGATTGCACGAAAGCCAATCGCAAGATTCAGACACAGTCCAGCTGATGTTAGAACTAATATCAATGCTTGTATTACCGGCACTAACTCCAACATTTGTGCTTGTAGGGCTGATTATAAGAAATGGGTCTGCTTCAAATTTATATGCTAAAGTATAACTTCCATACTTATTAGTCCATCCCCGAACTTTCAGATATGCAAAACCGCTATAATTTGCAGTCCATTCTAGTTCACTACGCAATTCTTCACATCCGTCATTATTATAAGCGATTGAATCACAACTATTACTAAAAAGTGTCAAATAAGTATCATAATCAGCTGTTGCACCGTTTCCACAACCTGTTTTAAATGTGTATGTTTTGCCATTGATTACATTTACTCTATACATTTTGCATCCATACATTTCATGGGATGAAGCATGATTTTGCCAGTATGTCTGAGGAGATATTGCAAAATCAAAATTCGGGCAGTCTTTACAAATTTCTTCAGCACCACTACCTGAGAGGCTGATTGTTAAAGGGCTCAGGATATTATCTGCATTATGTGGTATATTAAGAATTGCTGTTTTAGGTCCGGCTGAAGTTGGTGAAAATCTGATTTTAAAGCTTCCCGATGTACCTGGTGGAAGATATAATGATGTCGCACCAATAATTGAAAACTGATTTGCATTTACTCCACTAATAGAGATTGAACCAGCTTCAAGATTAAGATAATTAGGAATAATACCAGTATTTGTCACTATTACATTCAAATCTGTTGAGGATCCAATAGCTTGTGATCCAAACTCAAGTGTTGTTGATGGATTGGTTGACATGGCTACACTTGCGCCTCCATTATTTAACCAATATTGAAGGTTATTATTGTTAAATGAAGCATCGAAGCGACCCCATAAATTATAATATGAATCGTAATTACATATATCCCAGTCTGACAAAGCGCAAAAACCATAAAGTTGCCCAACGACATAGCCATTTTCGTTAGTAATTACACCACCTGAGCTGCCGCCTTCGGTCTGCCCTCCAATAGTTTTTGTATAATGATAAGTTGATGTACTTAAGTCTGTACAAGTAAAATTTGGAGAAGTATTATTAGTATGTCTGGAATATTGCTGCAGCATCCCACCAGGATGATGCACTGAATGCAAGGTTGCTTCATTATTTACAGCAATAGTTGTCCAACCTAAATATAAATTTCCGCCCTTTTCTTTTAACAGAACCAAGGTAAAGTCTGACTGATTGTGCGTTGCAATAAGATTAGAACCATTGACCAATACATAATTAGGATTTGTTATACCACTATTACAATATGTTGACCAATAATAGAATCGTGCTTCAAGCCCTGCAGCCGAAGCCTGTGTATTAATACAGTGGTTGGCCGTAAGCAAAAATGGCTGAAAATCTTTATCTCTCGTATCGTTTAACTGACCACCGGAACATAAATAATACCCACTGCCTATCGGAAAAGTAAGCTGTGCTGTTGCATTATGCAAATTATCAATGTATGTAAATTCATTAGCATAAGGACAATTCGCATCCTGGTAACAAGACCTTGGAAGGTCTTCAGGCATATAAATACTATCCACATGAACGACTTTTGTGATTGAAAAATGAAGGTCATCATCAAAAGATTCTATGGGAATAACTATCTGAATAATAACATAATCTGCAAAAATAGTTCGGGTATAAAAACCATATTCATCAAGCTCACCTCTCAACTCAATCTGATTAAAAGCAAAATCATTCTGACTGAATAAATTCACTTGCACTCCATGAGGAAAATTCCCTTCCGAGAAAAATATTCTAATCTCATCTGCCCTTTCCGATTTAATATAAGTTGAAAACACTAATATTTCATCACTTATCCTTGAAAGTCTTCCGCCCGAAGTGGTTATCTCCCCATCTGGAGGAATTTCTATCTGCCTTAAATTAAATACAATTGGTTGCTGTAAATCACGAATAATCCCAATTGCCGGTGGATCAATCTCTGATTCAATAAATAGTCTTTCCTCACTTGATAATGTATCAAGCAAATGCATTTCACTTGGGCCAAAACCCCTTTGCAATGAAAAGTATTCAGGCGATTCTCTGACAATCTCACCAAAAACAGAAGAATAACGTTCAGCCTCAACAGTAATGGGTGTATCATACTGACAAAAGGCCGACTTGGTATTGAAAAATAACATAGTGCTAACACACAGCACAAGCATCATAAGATTGGTAATTCCTTTTTCCATAGCTTTAGTCTTTTTATAGGTTGTTCTTATAATTTTTATATCCTGAATGAAATACTCCAATAGGTTGCTACCTACAACATTCTCAGCATAATTGATTTGCCTCGTATCTTGTTACGACTTGGTTTATCCGTCATATTGTTCCATGATCAGATAGTCATGACATGGTAAAGACATGGGGACAATTCTAAATGGTATCAGTAACTCCATGTGTTTCCGCTCATATATCAGATTGTTCATTACAAACAAACACATAAGAAATCATATAAAAAAATCCATTTCAATCCATCTAAAAAATAAAAAGAGAGGACGAAAGTAAAACTATTGATAATCAGATAGAAAAAAGTAATACTAACATATTCTGTAGAACCCTTTCATAAGTTCTCAAAGATAAATTTCGATAAAATCAGGCTATGTAACTGATTTGCAGGTATCTCTCCAGATTCATTCTTATAGTGAAGAACAACTTCTCTTACCATCTTTAAATTCGTTGCACCTTCGATCGTATATTGTTAGATATCCAGTTGAAGAAGGCATAGTTTCCGCCATATCCCGAGACTGAATCAGTATTGAAATGGAAAGATGCTGATTGAGAATAATGATATATTTGATATAGGTAAGGGTAGCTTTTCTTGCTTGTTAAAAATTAATTTTGATTTGGGTTAGTTAGGTTCAACTTTTTTACTGTCTTACTCCTGTTGAGCAAAGATATCCCGTAATTCTTTGTTACTCAGTTTTCCTATCCAGTTTTCACCTACAGATACTGTCATATCAGCTAAATGTTTCTTTTTTTGGATCATATCATTTATTTTTTCCTCAAAGCTATTTTTAGTGATAAAGCGGTGTACCATCACATTTTTCTTTTGTCCGATACGGTATGCACGGTCTGTTGCCTGGTTTTCAACGGCGGGGTTCCACCACAGATCGTAGTGTATGACGTGTGAGGCAGCAGTCAGGTTAAGTCCTGTTCCGGCAGCTTTCAACGATAGCAGGAAAATCTTATCAGCTCGGTTATTTTGGAATTTGTCCACCATCTGATGCCGTTCTTTGATGCTGCATCCTCCATGATAAAACATAGGCTTTTTGCCTAAACGTTCTTCTATGAAGTGTTGTAACAGATCGCCCATTTCTTTAAATTGAGTGAATATAAGTACCTTTTCTCCAGCTTCTACTATGCTGTCTATGAGTTCAAACAACAGCAGCATTTTTCCTGATTGGGTAGCATCCCGGTTACCGTTTTTCAAAAAGTTGGCCGGATGATTACATATTTGTTTCAGAGCTAATATCATCTGTAACACAATACCTTGTCGCTTAAACAAGGATTCGTTGTCGGCTTCTCTTATACCCTCTATATCTTCCATAGCAGCCTGCATTACTTTTTCGTATAAGGCAGCTTGTTGACGGGTCAGCAATGCATACTGGTCTTGCTCAACTTTGTCGGGCAGATCGGATATGATTGACTTATCCGATTTCATACGGCGCATCATAAAAGGGGAAGTAATCTTACGAAATCGATTCACCGCTTTTTCATCATTAAAGACTTGTATTGGGTCGGCAAAATTAGATTTGAATGATTTCAGATTCCCCAGATAGCCTCTGTTGGTGAACTCCATGATAGACCAGAACTCGGTGAGGCGGTTCTCTACTGGTGTCCCGCTCATAGCAATACGTATGGTAGCCGGAATACTTTTGATTGCTTTTGACTGTCCTGTCTGATGATTTTTGATGTTCTGGGCTTCATCAATGATCATGATCTGCCAATTACCTTTTTTCAATAATTCGTGATCGCTTCGTAACACGCCGTAGGTGGTAAGCATCAGGTCTGCATCAAACTGATTCAGATTGCGAGTGCCGCCATGATAGATATGAGTGGTTAGAGATGGTGCAAATTTTTCTACTTCAGCTTTCCAGTTGGTCAGCAATCCGGTAGGTACTACCGCTATTGCCCGTTGTGTATGGTTGATAGCGCCTTCTTCCTTTAGCTTGAGAAGTATAGCTATGACCTGTATAGTTTTCCCAAGACCCATATCATCAGCTATGATACTCCCGAATCCAATCCGACTGTTCTTAAACATCCATGAATATCCGCGATGCTGATAAGGACGCAGTGTGGCAAACAAGCCGGCAGGAAGAGCGATCTCTTCTGTTGAGCTAAGCTCTCCAATAATTTGCTGTACCTCTTGGGTAAGAATTACCGGTGCTCCTTGATATTCCTGTGCCAATGCAGCCTGAAGCAACTCATAAGGAGACAATTCCTTATTAGTAGTAAGCGCCTTAGTGAGTTTTGTCATATCTTCCTCGTTTACATAAATATATCTTTCTTTGAAACGAAAAAGACCGGACGCATTTTGCATCCATTTCATAAACTCTTGGGGAGTAACAAGTTGATCACCCAAAGCTATCTGCCAATCAAACGCAAGCAGATCGTCCAGGCGGATATAGCCTTGCTGGGAGGTTTTGGCTTTTATTTTTACCGACAACTTTGGCTTGAGCAGATATTGCAGGCTTTTTGGCAGCAACACCTTCACATCTAACAGACGGATAGCCGGTATGATCTCTATGAGAAACGGAACAAACTGTTCTTTATCAAACTGTATTGGCTCTACAGCCAGATTATTGATATATGAGTCCAATCCTTGTATAAAAGAAGACAGCAAAGACAAGGACTGAAGGATACGGAAACGCTGTTTCTCAAACTGTTGTTGGCTTAGTATAGTTTGCAAAGAAATAGGTAGCTCATCCGGTTGAGTAGTATCTTCTATACTGAGATGTACCTCAAAAGAATCCAACTCAAGTTCAGTAACCGTTATCACCGGACGGAACTCTCCAGTACTCATATAAAAGCGGTCGAGCCACACCTTGATACCTCCACTCAGCGCATGCTCGCCCACCTTTGAAAAGGCATACGGCTGCTGCTTAAAGAATAAGTCTTCAAAGATATCATCGTTGGAAGGCTTGGAAAATCGCACCATCAGATGGCTGATAAACAGTATCAGCAATTCCTCTACCTGATTTCTTACCGGATACACTCTTTTGCTTTTAGCCGTAATTTTATGTAGTAGCAACAGATCGGGAGGAATAACCTGTGTAAGTCGCTCTATCAGTTTACGTACTTCATTATCTATAATTGCCGGTAGCCACCGAATGAGATAGTCTTTATTCTCTAATCTAACGATCTGCGGAACCACATTTCCGTTAGCTATCAGATGTATGGAAGCCAGTACAATTTTATAAATAGCTGCCACCGATGGCTGATAATCCAGAAGACGATCCGGGTTGAGACTGTATAAAGATGGTATGAGTTGATTTAAATGACCGAATCCATGTTGCCGGCCACTTATTTCTACATGATTATTGGTGTCAATCAAAAAAGACAGTTCGGTATGAAAGTCTATCTCAGAATGCCCGGTATATGCCGGATAAAGCCCGGATATAGAAAGCTTTCTGGTCAACAGGCGAGTTGCCTCACGAGTAACCCGCATAAACTGTTGTCGATACTTATCTCTGAAATTACCAGTAGAATAAAAAGGAGGTTCATCGGGTAACAGAAGTACTAAAGACTCTGAAAGGGTGTTCAGTTGTGAAAAATCTACACGTTCATAAGCCTTTTCCTCATCGAAAGCGATAGTCGTCTTTCTTTTTGTCCGTAAAATAGTAGCCAGGCTGCTGATCTCTGTTTTCTTTTGCTCAATGAATATCCCCCTTTTATTCAGCTCCCGGATGAGGTCAACCTTATGCATCTCAAAGATGCGAAAAGGATTGTTATCAATTTCACGGCTTATCATATATATGACCGCTGCTAAGTGTTTACAAGGCACCGCCCAGTCCGGACAGGAACATTGCATTTTAAAGTCAGTCCATTGCTGTGGGAAGACTTTTAAGCCATTTTGTTCGGCTATGCCCTGAATAGATGGATCCAGCTCGCGGTTGAGCAATTTGGAGATAAGCGCTGGTTGCCTGATAATATCGTTCATCAACGCATTTATCTGGTCCTCAAAAAAAGGTGGGATAATGATGGTAACATTATAAGGACGGGGACGACTGCCTTTCACCTTTGCCACTATCATATTCTCCGTGAATCTGATATCTTTTACATATCCGTTGCGGGCATACGACTTGCCACGAGGCAAGCGGTTATCGTAATCCACATGAGCCAATGAACGCAACCAATGTTCACCCCACCAGGTTTTGCCAAACTGTAAAGCCATAAATACAATGTGTTAATCTGCGAAAATAAAACTAAAGAAATTTGTCAAAGATAAAACGATTATATTGGAATCCTCAGTTGAACGATTATCAGAAAAGCGACAGAGTTCCTAAACCTACTAACTTAGATATAGTTTTTCTGAAGTGATACTCAAACTTATAAAACATCTTGCAAATAAACTTTTCTTATTTCACCGAAAACACATGAGCACCCAACTTGTATCAATTATAAATGAATTATTTCCTGCACGAGGCCATTCCCTGTGTCAGATTTCAGGTCTCAGCAACAGGATTATTTCATCATAGAGTAAAAGACAACTTGTCAGTTATTTATTTCTTCTTTTGATCATCCCATGCATAAATGTTTTCAGTTAGCACATTGAACTTTAGTTTTTAGGTACGCATCAAAGGTTTAAAAAAATAAACTGTGGTTTATGGTCACATCAAAATATTTATCTATGAATGAGTTAGTTTGTTGTCATTTTGCTATGTACGTATCAGTTGGCTACTTATGTAGTAGTGCTTAGCAATATTTTCGTTCACTGAATGTCAGAAATAATATCCGATTCCAATGGGGTTCACAATAAAGCCGTTTACAATACGTTAGAAAATCTATATCAACAGCGCGCATGAGATTTTATTCTACTTATCTATGCCTTTTTCTATGTCTTTGGCTTACGGTTTTAGCTACTAATAGCGTATGTGCTCAAAGCGGAGGGAGAGGCACTTATGATTTTTTAGATGTTGCCATACCAGCTCGCACTGCTGCTTTAGGTGGAACGGCATTACCTATTAACGACGATGATATTCAGCTCAGCCTTTTTAATCCGGCTTTGATCACTGACAATATGCACAATCAGCTAAGTCTGTCGTATGTGGACTATTATGCGGATATCAAGTTCAGCAGCTTGCAATACGGACGCTCGTTTGAGAAGGCTGGTAATTTCGTGGGTGCTGTTCAGTATCATAATTATGGCCAGTTTGAGTATGCTGACGAGGCTGGAAATCGGGATAATGGTAGTTTTGGTGCTTCTGATTATGCGTTGATGCTAGGCTGGGGGCGTCAGTTAGATTCTATGTTCAGCATTGGAGCTCAACTGAAATGGATGGGATCGCAATATGAGTCGTATCATTCGTTTGGCTTTGCAGTAGAT
>Ga0265294_10004683_pt1 | contig 16995 bp, 14 predicted proteins | sample MunlanPumphouse3_FD_192504 | JGI IMG/M metagenome (GOLD analysis project Ga0265294, IMG submission 192504) | Groundwater microbial communities from a municipal landfill in Southern Ontario, Canada - Pumphouse #3 | ecosystem: Environmental > Aquatic > Deep subsurface > Groundwater | place...
ATTAGCTTGAACACATTCCAAAAGATCATTTCCACAGCGTGGGAAAATTCGGCTATTGCACATGCGAAGGTGTTTGAAAAAATTGCTGACAAAAAAATAATACCCAAGTATAGTCTGCCGCCAATCAACCTGGCCCATCTCAAAAAAATGACAGATGAATTTGGGATCATTCAGTTTTCAAAAATTAATCAACCCGACCTGAGTACCGGTTACACACTCGATGATAATGCCCGGGCCCTGATTGCCATGTGTATGCACTTTGAATTGACTGCAAATGATGACGATTTACCATATATACGACGATATTTCAATTTTATAAAGTACTGTTTGAAACCCTCGGGCTATTTCCAGAATTATGTAGATAAGAATCGAAAATTTACGGAGCAAAACAGGAAAACAAACCTTGACGATTCCAATGGACGGGCAATATGGGCATTAGGATATGTAGTTTCATTAACCAGACTGCTACCCCAAACAATTACCTCTGAAGCCGAAAATATACTTCAAAGATCGTTGCGTTATTTCATAAAGGTACATTCAACCAGATCAATGGCATTTGCTATAAAAGGTATTTGTTTTTCTCAAAGTGCAGCTGTCTCTCCGGAAAATATTGGACTTCTGAAAACATTCGCCAACCGATTGGTTCAGATGTACAAGCATGAAGCCAGTGAAAATTGGGAATGGTTTGAAAGCTATCTCACCTATGCAAACAGCCTTTTGCCAGAGGCCATGTTAAATGCCTGGCTGCTTACAGGCGACCCCGTATATAAAGAAATCGCCATTGAATCGTTTGATTTTTTATTGTCCAAAATTTTCAACAAAAACGGAATAGAAGTCATTTCAAATAACAAATGGTTGCAGAAAGGCCGTGAAAAAGAGCCGTATGGTGAACAACCTATTGATGTAGCATATACCATTTTGACATTGAGCAAATTCTACGATGTATTTCAACGCGATGAATACCGCACGAAAATGGAGACAGCATTCAATTGGTTTTTGGGAAAAAACCGTTTAAATCAAATAATTTATAATCCCTGTACCGGCGGGTGTTACGATGGATTGGAAGAGCACAATGTCAATCTGAATCAGGGTGCCGAATCCACTGTAAGTTACCTTATGGCACGTCTTTCAATTGAAAAATACAGAACTGCTGAAGCCTCACTCAAAAGTCAAATGAGACCCCGAAAGGTAGAGCTTGTCCATTTTTAGTTTAACTTTGGAATAATTTAAGTTTTAAGAATCTAAGGATCTTGAAATTATATATCAAATACATGGTCAGCCTTCGCTGCAAAATGGTGGTAAAAGATGAGCTTAAAAAACTCGGACTTCACTTCATTGTAGTTGATTTGGGTGAAGTTGAAATCATGGAAGATCTGACCCAGACTCAACACGATATCCTGAAAGAATCTTTACTAAAATCAGGCCTTGAGCTGATGGACGATAAACGGTCTGTGCTGATTGAGAAGATTAAAAATGTAATCGTGGAAATGGTGCATTATGCTGATGAATTGCCAAAAATAAATTATTCCGATTATATAAGCGAAAAATTGCATTATGACTATACCTATCTCTCCAATTTGTTCTCAGAAGTAAAAGGTGTAACCATTCAGCAGTTTATCATTTTACATAAAATCGAAAGGGTGAAAGAATTGTTATTATACGAAGAGTTAACCCTTACAGAGATCTCTTACCAGATGCAATACAGCAGCATAGCTCATTTATCCAACCAGTTTAAAAAAATTACCGGAATGACTCCCTCGCAATTTAAATTGCTCAAGTACAAACATCGAAAACCTATAGAAGATATTTAGCATTACATGCAACATACGATGAAACAATATGCTTCACATTATGCCCGTAGCCTGATAGAAGCCAGTCTGGATCCATTGCTGACCATTAGTAGTGAAGGGAAAATTATGGATATCAACAGGGCTACAGAGACAATCATTGGTCTGTCACGAGAAAAGATTATTGGCAGCGATTTTTTCGATTATTTTACGGAACCCCAAAAAGCACGGGAAGTGTATCAGGCGGTTTTTGAGAAAGGGTCCGTAACAGATTGTCCGCTCACCTTGCAGCATTTATCCGGCAAGCTGACCGATGTGCTTTTCAATGGCTCTGTTTTCAGAGATGAGAACGGAAAAATTTTGGGAGTCGTTATTGTGGCCCGTGATGTTACCGAACAGAAAATCAAAGCAAAAGAGCTGACAGAAGCCAAAGAATTTGCCGAGAAGGCGAACGAACTGGCACAGATAGCGAAACAAAATGCGCTGCTTGCCACCCAGAAAGCCGAGGATGCCGTCAAAGCCAAGCAGCAATTTCTATCGAATATGAGCCACGAGATCCGAACTCCTATGCACGCCATAATCGGATTTACAAAAGTGCTGCTGAATACTGAACTGAATTCCACGCAGAAAGAATACCTCACAGCTATAAAAATGAGTGGGGATGCGCTTATTGTGCTCATTAACGATATTCTGGACCTGTCCAAAGTGGATGCCGGGAAAATGACATTCGAACAAATACCTTTCAATCCCGAGTTTTCCCTATCGTCTATGTTGCATCTGTTTAAACAAAAGATCCAGGAGAAAAACCTGAAGCTGGAGGTGGAATACGATAAAAACATACCGGAGGTACTGCTTGGAGATCCGGTGCGATTGCATCAGATTATTCTGAACCTGATAAGCAATGCCATTAAATTTACCAACGACGGATTCATTAGAGTATTCGTTGAAAAAGTGAAAGAAACTAAAAATAAAGTTACCCTCCGTTTTTCAGTTTCAGATTCAGGTATTGGCATTGAAAAAGCAAAACTCGGAAAGATTTTTGAAAATTTCCAGCAGGGGTCAAGCGATAGTTCAAGACTTTACGGAGGAACGGGGCTGGGACTTGCAATTGCAAAGAAACTTGTTGTTTCACAGGGAGGATATATTCATGTTGAAAGTGAGATAAATAAAGGATCAACTTTCAGTTTCACTCTTGATTTTTTGAAAACCGACAAAAAACCTGATGCTGAAATTGAGATAATTGAACAGAACGGCGACCTAAAAAGAATAAAAATACTTGTGGCAGAAGATGTACCGCTGAACCAGCTTCTGATGAAAACCATATTGGAAGAATTTGGTTTTGAATGTGATATTGCCGAGAATGGGAAAATTGCCGTTGAAAAAATGAAAGTGAACGTCTACGATGCCATATTGATGGATTTACAAATGCCCAAAATGAATGGTTTTGAGGCAACGGAATATATCCGTAAACGTTTGCAAATGAAGATACCCATTATTGCGCTCACCGCCGATGTCACCACTGTAGATCTGGATAAATGCACTGCAGTGGGAATGAATGAATATATAGCCAAACCTATAGACGAACGCCAGTTGTACAACAAAATTGTGAAACTGGTAAAACAATCCGTGACACCCGGCGAACAGACTATTGAGGAAAATCACAAAGAAATTAAACGGAAATGCACTGATCTGGTGTATCTTATGCAACGAACAAAATCAAACCCGACATTGATGATGGAGATGATTGCGCTTTACCTGGAACAAACGCCTCCTCTTATAGAGACCATGAAACAAAGTCTGAGAAACAAAGACTGGGATGCTCTTTATTCGGCTGTACATAAAATGATACCCAGTTTTGCCATTATGGGGATTAGTCACGATTTTGAGCTTATGGCAAAAAAAGTGCAGGAATTTGCCACCACACAACAACAATCCGGGGAGATTGCCGAATTGGTTCTTCAGCTTGAAAATGTTTGTAAACAGGCTTGTAAGGAACTTGAAATTGAATACAATGCTTTTAAAAACATAAAGAATAATTGAATGCAAAACAAAATAAAGCTTTTTCTGGTGGATGACGATGTTGTCTTTCTCCGTTTACTCGAGATCCAGTTTCTGGATCATGGTAATTTTGAAATTGTAACATACACTTCCGGAGAACTTTGTATAGATAATCTTTCACATAATCCGGATGTTATCATTCTGGATTATTTGTTTGACCATTTCAGGAAGAAGGCAATGAACGGCATCCAGACATTGGACAAAATAAAGGCATACGATCCCGAAATACCGGTTATCATACTTTCGGAACAGGATAAAATTGATGTAGCCGTTGAATGTATGCATCACGACGCCTATGATTATGTGGTGAAGAGCGAAACTGCTTTTCTACGTTTGCAAAAGATCCTTACCGGCCTCTTCGAAACAAAAAAACTAAAAAAACAACTCACCTGGTATATGGACAGGATGTAGAAGGAATCAGTAAACTATGTAATATATTCGGTCAGTGATGTAACTCTGTTTCATACTGTTCAAATATCTTTGCAATACAAGATTCTTTACATTCTCAAAATTAAATAGCTGTATGATGCATAAGATAGAAAAACCCGAACTAGAAAAATCAATATCGCATATTGTTGTCGAAATCATAGAGTATATGCCTAATGCCGTGCTCAGTAAAACCATTATTAAAAAATTGTCGGGCAACATAACGGTCACATCTTTTGATGCAGGCGAAGAATTAGCGGAAAAGATCTCCCCTTTCGATACATATATCCAGATTATTGACGGTACTGCCGAATTGACTATTGACAATAATAAATATAAACTAAAATTAGGTGACGGCATCATTATTCCGGCTCATGCACGACATCGTTTTAATGCAAACGAGCAATTCAAAATGATTGCAACCGTAATAAAAAGCGGATACGAAGATTAGATTATCTGACATTTTTTCAATACAGTGATACAAAAGGGTCGATCAAGCTTGATCGGCCCTTTTGTATGTAAATTCCTAACTGATTTATCTGTAAAACATGTAACAATTACCGAGGATGATGTAACGTAATTATGAGCAAGTTACATCATCTTCGTTCGTTACTATTTTTTATCCTGTTCAGCGGAAAGATGATCCAACATTTACTAAACAAAATCAAAAACAATAAACAAATGAAAGAAAAAAATTTACTACTTAAAAAGAATACTTTTTCGCTAAAGCGGAGAAGATATTCTGTCTTATTAAGTACGAGCTTTATCCTGACACTACTTACACTATTTACACTTTTTTTCACGCGATGTGATAAAGATGACTATACGGGTGAGGTGAAAGGTATTTGTCCTGAAGTGATCGTTACTGATCCTGTAAACGGGGCTATCAATGTGTCAACCAATAAAGTTATTACTGCCACTTTCAACGAGCCTATGCAATCGGCAACCATTAACGAAAGTACATTTTTCGTAAAGAATGGTGTCAACATTGTTTCCGGCCACGTAACTTACAGTGGTACTACTGCCACCTTTACTCCTGCTTCTTTGCTCCAGGCCAATACCGTTTATACGGCAACAGTCACTCGTGGTGCAACGGACCCTATGGGTAATGTTATGCGCAATGATTATACCTGGAGTTTTAATACAGGAAGTCTCCCCAGAGTGATACTGACAGATCCTGTTGAAGGAGCTTCGGATGTCAAGCTGGATAAAGCGGTTACAGCCGATTTTAATACTGCAATGAATGCTGCAACAGTTAATTCAACTTCCTTCCTTCTGAAGCAAGGGACTACAGCTGTTGCAGGAATTGTGACTTATCTTGGAGTGAAAGCTACTTTCACACCCACACTTGATTTGTTACCTAATAAAGTGTATACGGCAACCATTACTAATAATGTCGAAGATGTTGCCGGAAACGCAATGAGAAACGACACTACATGGAGCTTTGCCACAGGTTCACTCCTTTTAGTGATAGCAACCGATCCGTTGAATGGAGCCGTTGATGTTCCATACAATAAAATTGTAAAAGCTACATTCAACAAATTAATGAACCCCGCGACCATCAACAATTCTACGTTTACCCTTATGCATGGACCTACTCCGGTATTGGGAACAGTAAGCTATAGTGAATTTACCGCTGAATTTACACCGCTGACTGATCTTTTGCCTGGTGAGGAATACACAGCTACTATTACAACCGGAGCATTGGATTTGAGTGGTAATGCATTGATTGCTGATTACATCTGGAAATTTACTACAAACGTTTTTGTGGAGCCTGTGCTGCCGGTGGTTCTCAACACCGACCCTATGGATGAGGCTATTGATGTGCCGCTGGATAAAGTGTTGAAAGCAACATTCAGTAAAATTATGGATCCTTCAAGCATCAATTCATCCACCTTCACATTAATGAATGGATCAACACCTGTTATAGGTTCCATCAATTATTCAGGGGTTGAAGCCACCTTTTCTCCCATTACACCACTATTGCCCGGTACTCTCTATACCGCAACCATCACTACCGGAGCTAAAGACCTGGAAGGGAATGCACTGGCTGATGATTATACCTGGGAATTCACAACCAAAGATGTTGAAGAACCCGTACTGCCGGTAGTTATCAGTACCGACCCTGTGGACGAAGCCATTGATGTGGCACTGTACAAAGTGATAACAGCGACCTTTAGCAAAACAATGGACGCCGCTACCATCAATGCATCTACCTTCACAGTAATGGATGGATCAACATCTGTTACAGGTTCCATCAGTTATTCAGGGGTTGTAGCCACCTTTACTCCCGACACACCGTTGTCGTTCGGTACGCTCTATAGTGCAACAATCACTACCGGAGCTAAAGACCTGGCAGGATATGCACTGGCTGATGATTATACCTGGGAATTTACCACACTTGAAGCACCCGTACAGCCGGTCGTAATTAACACCGACCCTGTGGACGAAGCCATTAATGTGGCACTGTACAAAGTGATAACAGCGACCTTTAGCAAAACAATGGACGCCGCTACCATCAATGCATCTACCTTTACTCTTAGCAATGGGTTGATTCCCGTTACAGGGTCCATCAATTATTCAGGGGTGGTAGCCACCTTTACTCCCGACACGCCGCTGTCGTTCGGTACGCTCTATACCGCAACAATCACTGATGGAGCTAAAGACGTGGAAGGAAATGCACTGGCTGCTGATTATACCTGGGAATTTACCACCGTTGAAGCACCCGTACAGCCGGTCGTAATTAACACAGATCCTGAAGACGAAGCCACTGGTGTGGCTCTGGATAAAGTGATATCTGCTACCTTCAGTAAAATAATGGATGCCGCGACCATCAATGCATTCTCCTTCATTGTTATGAATGGTTTGATACCCGTTACAGGTTCTATCAATTATTCAGGCGTTGAAGCTACCTTTACTCCCAACACGCCTTTGTTGCCCGGTACGTCCTATACCGCAACCATCACTACCGGAGCCGAAGACCTGGGTGGAAATGCTATGGCTGCTAATTACGAATGGAGCTTTACAACATCTGCTGCCATTCAATGGACGGTCGAATTATCATCTGATCCTACAGAAGGTGGTAACACTAGCGGAGGCGGATTATTCAATGACGGAGCTTCGGTTACTGTCCTGGCAGAACCAAATGTGGGTTATTCATTTGAAGAATGGACTGAAAATGACGTAAGTGTATCTACATTAGAAAGTTATACTTTCATTGTGAGTTCCAACAGAACACTGGTAGCTAACTTTTCATCTCTTCCGGCCGGCCCGGCTGGGATTGATCTCGGTTCGGCAGCTGACTTTGCCATTCTTGCTGGTGCAGGAGTGACTAATTCAGGAGTTACAACAATTATTACGGGTGATGTGGGTTCTTTCCCCACCGCTACCATCGTCGGTCTTCTGAGTAGTAATGTAAACGGTATTCTCTACACGGTAGCCAGTCCGATAGTGGAAACGGCTAAATTAGATCTTACAACTGCCTACAATGATGCTCAGTCACGATCGTTAGATGCCATTGACTTGCCCGGACAGTTGGGCGGACTGAAATTCGCTCCCGGATTATATGTGAATTCTTCTACAAGCGGTATCTCAGGAACAGGACCCCAGGGTATCCTGACCCTTGATGCAGGTGGAAATCCGAATGCTGTATGGATCTTTAAAATGGGCTCTACCCTGATTACCGATTCCGGAACAAGTATTGTTCTGGCAGGTGGTGCTCAGGCTAAGAACATTTACTGGTCAGTGGGATCATCGGCCACATTGGGTACAAACTCCATATTTTACGGGAATATCCTTGCTGATCAATCCATTACTATAACAAACGGTGCTACATTGATTGGTCGTGCACTTACCCGTATCGCAGCAGTTACATTGGAGGCCAATACAGTCACCAAACCCGAGTAAATAATGTCAGAATGATTTTAAAAATACAATCAAATGAAAAAATATAAACACAATAAAATGCAAAACGTTTTTGTAAGACTATTCTTCGTGTTGATGATGTTGACAGGCGTTGCCTCAGCATTAACGGCACAGGAAGTACAAAGAACGCAACCTAAGTTCTGGATAGGATTTACAGGTGCTGGCAATTACAACATGTACACAGGGACAACCCAAAAATTGAATGAAACATTAATGGCTCCTTCTGCATTTCATAATGGTTCAGGATTTGGTGGATTGGGTACAATCTTGCTTGAATACCGCCCGATACCGCAGATCGGGATTATGCTTAATCTTGGCTATGATAACCGTGGAGGCACTTTCAATCAGGTGCAATCACCTTGTAATTGTCCCGAGGATTTAAAAACCGGATTGAGTTATGCAACTATTCAACCAAGTTTACGTATCTCTCCTTTCGGACCGAATTTTTATGTTTTCCTTGGTGCTGCCTACAGTCACAACCTGAACAAATCATTTACTTACACATTTGATCAGGACAACGGTGATCTGTTTAATACTGATGAAGATGATTTCAGTAACATTCGTAAAAATCTGTTTTCTGCTCATGTGGGGATCGGGTATGATATTCAGCTGGCATCAGCTGAAAGTCCCACACAAGTAGCCTTGTCTCCTTTCATCTCGTATCATCCTTACTTTGGACAGGCACCGCGCGATATTGAAAGCTGGTCGATCTCTACCATTCGCGTAGGTATGTCATTTAAGTTCGGAAGAGGAGCGGTAAACAAAAGAGCTGAAAGAGCGGTTGCACCTGCACCTGCCCCGGCTCCTTCGTATAATCCCATTATCATAGTTGCTGAAAGTGATGTGAAATTCAGTGTCCGTGCCCCCATTTCAAATCCGGTGAGACGCACGATCAATGAAACTTTCCCGCTTCGTAATTATGTGTTCTTTGAAGAAGGTACAACTGACATTCCCAACCGGTATGTCAAGCTCAATAAAGAACAGGCTAAATACTTTGATACGGAGAGACTTCGTGATTCGGAATTTAAGAACCGTTCAGGTCGTTCGGATAGGCAAATGGATGTATACTACAATATTCTGAATATTTTGGGAGACAGAATGCGTGAAAACCCGTCAGCACAGATTTCGTTGATCGGTGCTTCTGCCGGAAACGGTGCCGCACTGGGAAAAGAATATGCCGAATCGGTAAAACGCTATCTGACTGATGTTTTTGAGATACAGAGTTCAAGAATAAACACTGAAGGAAAAGATCAACCGATCAATCCTTCGGAATCACCAGGTGCCGTGAAATTCCTGCCATTGCTCCATGCCGGCGATCGTCGTGTTGATATAGTGAGTAAAACAGCTGATTTGATGACTCCGCTGGAGATTATCGCCGTTCACGAGAATCCGATGGATAGCCGTGTGCTGTTCACATCCAAATCGGAAAAAAACCAACCACTAAAATCCTGGAATGTGAAACTGACCGACGAATACGGTGTTACACAAAATTTTGGACCTTATACGGGCGATCAGGAAAGTGTGCCGGGTAATACCATCCTTGGTAATCGCAGCAGTGGTAGATACAAGGTCCTCATGAGCGGGAAAACCGCAGAAGGTGCTGTAGTAGAGAAAGAAATGACACTTGATTTAGTTCGTATTCCTGAACTGAAAGAAGAAGAATCGTTGCGTTACAGCATTCTGTTCGATTTTGACGAGTCTAACACCGTTGCTACTTACGAGAAGTTTCTTACAGATGTGGTCGCTCCCCGAATAGAAGACTATAGTAAAGTGATTATTCATGGTCATACCGATATTATCGGGAGTGAAGACTACAACATGAAATTATCGGAGCAGAGGGCAAGTGAAACAGAACGGATCTTATCGAATGCAGTAAGGAGATCTGGTAAAAACAGAGTGGACTTCGAAACGCATGCTTTCGGAATGGATACCGATAAAGCACCTTTCAATAATAAACTGCCTGAAGAAAGGTTCTACAACCGTACAGTAGTGATTGATATTGAAAAGATGAGATAAGCAACGGCTGGATAAGCCCAAACTAATTAATGATCCCCATAAAAATTGAATTTTATGGGGATCATTTTTTGTCAGCATATTTTACTGCAAATTTATTTTCTTGCAAATTTTATTAACTCCGAATTAAACTTATCCGTTTCCTCCAGAAACATACTATGGCCGCTATTCTCAAAGGCAACGATGTGTGAGCCAATGATTCCGGTTTTCATCTGTTCGGCCAGATCGAATGAACATATTTTGTCATTTTTGCCGTGCATAATTACTGTAGGAATAGTAATTTTCTCCAGATCAGCTCTAAGATCAGTATCGCGAAGAGCAATTAAACATTGGGCAGTCGCGTAAGAGGAAGCGCTTAAACAAATTCCATATAACCAACTACCTATTCCGTCATTTAGTGAGGTTTCAGTAGCGGAGAATATCTTCGCAAAATCAGATAAAAGCTTTGGCCTGTCCTTATAATTCAGTTCAATTAATTCATCAACTGCACTTTTGGGGAGATTGTACTTGAAATCATTACGTTGTGTCCATATTGGGGCTGCAGCACCGCATAATGCCAGTTTAGAAATACGGGCTCCATTATATTTTGAAACATACCGAATTGCAATAGAACCACCCATGGAAAAGCCAACTAAAACAGCATCTTTAATATCAAGGGTAGATAAAACATTCTTTATATCCTTTGCATGAATATCATAATCATATTTTCTGTACGGCTTATCTGACTTGCCGAAACCTCGCAAGGTAATTCCTATTGCTCTGAAGTTGTTCTTTATCAAAGCATTGTATTGGTATTCATACATTTCGTCACTTAAAGGCCATCCGTGTATCAAAACAATCGGTCTGCCCTCACCTGCGTCTGAAATATGAAGGCGAACATTAGGTTCTACTTCAATATATTCTGCTCTGGTGGTATGTGAATTTATTACTATCATAATATTTGATTTAATATCTGAATATTGCTGCCAAGCCTGTTTCTGAAGGTATCTTATCAGTTGGAAGCACCATCACCTGTCCCCCCATTTTTTGGACCAATGCTCCCATATCGTCAAGCAGATCATCTACTTTCGGATTACTCAAATCTTTTTTCTGTGTATTTCCAGTCACAAGATTTGTAATCCTGACCGGGATTATACGGTCGGCCTCAACAATAAGTGTATCAATCCGTCCCTCAACTGCCGCAACAGCTACTTCCTTGTAGTCATCGCTACCTTTACCATTTGCCCTAGCCTGCTCAAACCGGGTAACCAGGTTATCAAGCTTCAGGTTATATTCCGGTTCCATTATTTCCCAAGCCATTTTTGCAAGTTGATCCGATGAAACTGATGAAGGATTTATTGCAATACCACTGGCTAACAATAAAGGATTTTTACTCACCTTATGAAAAAGACTTTGGTGTTCGGTCAACGCAGCAAGAATAAGTGGCCAATCTGAAGGTTTCGAGTATTGTTCGTAAATCGTACTGGCAACTACCCGAAAGAATCTTTCAGCGTCTTTTTCAGTTTCATCACTTTTGCCTCCATGGCCATGGTGCATAGGTGAACTTCCTCCCCCTGAACCACCATAGGATGCAACACTTGTATGCTTGTCTGTCAATTCATCACCAAGTGCTTCTGTTATGTTTTTGGGAGTATCAACAGTGAGTTCGATCTCGGTAAATGAGTGACGCGTACCTTCAAAAAGCCGTATATCATGAAGGGTTAAACCCAATAAATGGAAATGGTCAACCGATTGCAGATATTGCCGTAGCGGTTTTGTATGAAAACTGTCGGCCACCATTGCCAATTCTTCAACAGGATTATGTAGACCGACAACTTTAAAAAGACCGGTTGCACTAAAAACGGCCAACCCGTCTAATGTATGATTCCAGGTATCACTATCGTCGGCAAGAGCTACTAAACGCTCAATATGTTTTTGAGCCTCACTGGTTGAATATTTATGCAATAGTGAATCTTTCACTTGCCGGACAAGATGTTTAAAAAGCATAATATCCTGAAGATTGTCAGGATGCTTTCGGTGCGTAGGCATATATATTGAAAGACAAGGGGCCTGATCTGCTGCCAGAAGCTCCTGTATCAATTTTTTTGTAAGTAATTCCATATTCTATTTCAAGTCTTTCTTACGAAATGTATTTTTGAACTCTTCGCGGTCATAAAATCCCTCGACAGTATTCGAGCTGTGAATCGTATTATCTCCTCTGTAATGGCGAATTACACTTAATTCGTAGCTAAAATCAATATCATCTCTATTTTTGAACCGTTTGGTTTTAGCAAAAGTTGAGCTATCAATTTGATTTGAATTAACGATTTTGTTCTTCTCATCAAAAACTGCCATTCCGATAGGAATGATCAGGTGATTTTCCCCTTCCTTGTTTAAAAACCCGTGAACACCGTCACTTACCCTATCCTGATAAGCATTATACCCATCCTCAATCAGGGTTGGATCCACTTCAACATCAAGGTAAACCACACGTTCGGCAGTCTTATTTGCCAGCAAATGATCTACTTTTCCAATAGTGCGGTCATTTGCATCTTTGACATCCCAGCCACGTACATCGCTGTAATTTTCGGCTACTTTATAATCGGATAATTCATCCAGGTAAAAAAGATTATTTTTTGTATCAGTCATCATTTTATTTTTTAAAGATTAATCAATTCATTTTTTGAAGAAGGTCAGAAGCTTTTACAAAGAAGTTCTTAACGGCATCTTGTTGCTTAAGTGTAAGTACTTCCGGGTTTATTGATGCTGCGGCTTTTTTAAGTTCTTCAACTTCAGCTGCCAAGGAAGGATATTTAGCCTTTTGGATGTTCTGCAATACATTGGCTAAAACATCATCCGCTTTTCTAATGTTATCCGCATGTGTTGTATCAAAAGGATCTATTGTAAGCATATTGGCATATCCCTTTACTTTTTCCAAATCTGCCAGAATATCATATCCAACCTCATTGGCCATAGCATTTGTTGCCTCAATAAGTTTTAATAGTGCTTCATTAGTATAAGCATGATCCAGACTCATCTCTTGATTACTGTTTTCCACAAAATTTTCATAAGCCGCAACAGTACGGTTATTTTCTTTTACCCCTAAGAGGTAAGGTTCTTCAGTATTGGTGATATGATCCGCTTCAGTTACAGTTTCTGTAATTATATCGTTTTTGCGAAATACCAGAAAATATATAAGCAACGCAGCTATTACTAAGCCTAGACCTATCAATAGCCAAGGCCAAATTCTTTTTCTTTTTTCAATTTTAATTTCTGCCATAATATTTTTTTTTGTAATATTGATTGATTTATGTCATCATGATTAGTATTCAAAAATGAGAATAGTAAGTAGGGAAATTGTTACATAATTATAGAAATAAGTAACATAATTACCACATTATCCTGACGTTATTTGTCAAATGGAATTTTTGAATCAACCTAATCTGTTCTTTTTACAAAACACTCGCTCATCCCGGATTCGCCGGTCTCTTTTGAGTGCAATTCAACAGATATCTTATCAAATCTATCATAACCGCCCGGATCATTTTCCGGTTTAATCACCTGAATGATATACCCGTACATATATGCTCCTCTTGCATATTCCGTGATCTTGTGTATTCCCACAACGTTTGACTTCACACCGTTAATGGAGACAACAAGCTCTTCTTTTGAAATGCTTTCAAGGGCAATATCCATTATTTCACCGGTCTGCTTTGCCTTTGCTTCTTTATCAGCTTTATTGCTGCCTGACTGATAGGTCAGAGCTTTTGATAAACTCATGGGGCTGAAGTAGATCATGTAGGTATTCTGAGGCACAAGCTGGGGTTCAAAAGCGTTTAATCCGTTTCATCCAAAGGAGGAATATTCCACATCCAATACTCAAGCTTTGTTATAGCGAGTAGTATCCCTGGCTGTCCGTGAAACACTCATACAAGTTATTGAAATTCTTATCCTTAATTCTCACTGTTGCGTTTTCTATCTGAAAAAATCGTTTATGAATAGCAGAAATCCGTCACTCCGACCTCAAAAACAGGCCTATATGAGGATGGATGCCAGAAAATTCACCAGCCTGTGGCAGCTGAAGGCTCATTCGTTATCTCCCCGAAATTAGTTATCTGCCCGAAATTTTCCGGGTATGTAATGTAACTTCTTAGCTTTTCATACGTCAATAAGACGAATTCAAAACAAAAAATCAAAAAAAACAGTAGTTTTACCTCATGAAACGTTTTTCTTTGTTAATCGTAGCGTTTACGCTGGGAGCAGCACTTTTTGCCCAAAATCCGTACCTGGAAAAACCTCGTGTAGATCAGCGGGTTGAATTAGTAAGTATTGTCTTCCGGCTGGCAGGTGCCCCGGAGTACAACCACAACATGTATACGTCCTACACAGATAAGATCCGAACGCATTACGAACCTTACAAGGATCACAAGATCATTGAATTTGTGAAACAGATGCGTGAAACCAACGGGGTGGCTTACGATGCTCCCATGTTCATGGCTATTTGCCTGGACGATAACCTGGATCCGCTTGTACCTTTTACGGACAGAATCCCGGAAGCCCGATGGGGCCGGAAAAACGCCCTGGAATTCGTCCGCTTACTCAAAGATTTTTACCGGGAGACCAACAGCGACGAATTCTTCCGTCAACAAAAAGAAACCTACCAACTGGCTTCCGAACGCTTTGCCCCGGTCTATGAAAAGCTGGATATAGCATGGTACCCGGCATTTTACGGGCAGGCCCCCAAAGAACAGTTCATCATCATAAACGCACTGGGAAACGGCGGCAACAATTACGGACCGGAGGTGAAACTACCGAACGGACAACGAAAAGTCTATGCCATTATGGGGACCTGGAAAACAGATCCGGCAGGTGATCCTCTTTATACAGCGGAAGAGTATTTCCCTACCCTGGTACACGAATTCAACCACTCCTTCATCAACCACCTTATTGACAACAACAGGGAACTTTTTTCCGCAAGCGGTGAGAAAATATTTGAGGTCGTGGGAACCGTAATGCAAAACCAGGCCTACGGTGCGTGGCATATGGTATTCAAGGAATCCCTGGTACGTGCCGCAGTCATCAGATACATGAAAGATCATGATTTTTCACCCGCAGAGATCGCCAATGAAACCCTGAACCAATTGGCACGCGGGTTTTACTGGATAGAGGACCTGGTAGAAGAACTGGACCGCTACGCACAACAGAGAGCCGCCTACCCCACTTTGGAAAGCTATATGCCGCAAATGGCCAAAGCCTTTGCACAATACGCCCAAAACATAAAACAAACCAAAGCCTCCTTCGATGCCAAAAGACCCCATATTGTTTCCTTTGCCGAGTTTTCCAACGACGCGCAAAACGTGGATCCTGCCACCAAAACCATAACCGTACATTTTGATCGGGAACTGGAAGGGAAAGGGTATTCCATCACATACGGGAGAAACGGTCCGGACTATTTTCCCAAGATCACCGGGATCCGTTATGCAGACGACAACCGCTCGGTCATCCTGGATGTAGAACTGGAACCCGCCAAAAAATACGAAATGGTCTTACTGGGCCTGTCTTTCAAAAGCACCGACGGCATCCCCCTGGAGAATTACACGGTCAAATTTGCGACCGGCCAGGAGGTGGAACCTTCTGCCCCATTTTAAAAAGACTGTTTTTTAAACAATTGATATTCATATTATTACAAATTGTCTCAATTTTTTAACGCGGAAGGTTCCACCTCTTGGCCACAATGTTGTAAATTTGTTGCCAAAATAGCAACTGTGCAACACATACGATACATCCTTTTTGACTTTGACGGCACCCTGGCCGATACCATTGATCTGGCCATAAGCATATACAACAGGATAGCCCCGGAATACGATCGCAAGCCTCTGACACCGGAAGAAACAAAGATCATTGCCGCCGGCAGGCCCCAGGACCTGCTCAGACAATTTAACATGTCGCCCCAGAAACTGGGTATGATAATGCTCCGTATTAAAAAAGAGATCCATGAGCTCATGCCGCAATTGCAACCCTTTGAGGGTATCCCTGAAACAGTTCAGAAGATAAAAAACAAAGGCTACCGCCTTGCCATCATCACATCCAATTCCCGGTCAAACGTCAACCTGTTTCTGAAGAACAACGGGATGGATCAGGAATTTGATTTTGTATACAGCGGGAAAAGCATTTTCGGCAAGGATAAGGTTTTTAAACGTATGTTCCGTAAAAAGAACATATCCCCGGCAGAAGCGATCTATATTGGGGACGAAACCCGCGACATTGAAGCCTGCAAACAAGTCGGGATCCCCATCATCTCCGTAACCTGGGGCATGAACAACCGGGAGATCCTATCTACCCTGCATCCTGACCAGATGGCCCACTCCCCGCAAGAGATCATCCGGTGTGTTGAAAAAATAAGTGCCATGTATTTGTGATGTATTGTCAAAGGTCACCAGCTGGTAAACTTTATTCCAAGATAAGACTTTCAGCTAGTCAACAAAAATCATGAAACTACAGGTTTGTCCTCAAAAACAGCCCTATATGAGGATGAGTGGCAGAAAAAACCAGGTTTGTCCTCAAAAACAGCCCTATATGAGGATGAGTGGCAGAAAAAACCAGGTTTGTCCTCAAAAACAGCCCTATATGAGGATGAACGACAGAAAAAACCAGGTTTGTCCTCAAAAACAGCCCTATATGAGGATGAGTGGCAGAAAAAACCAGGTTTGTCCTCAAAAACAGCCCTATATGAGGATGAACGACAGAAAAAACCAGGTTTGTCCTCAAAAACAACCCTAAATGAGGATGAGTGGCAGAAAAAACCAGG
>Ga0265294_10004684_pt1 | contig 16994 bp, 16 predicted proteins | sample MunlanPumphouse3_FD_192504 | JGI IMG/M metagenome (GOLD analysis project Ga0265294, IMG submission 192504) | Groundwater microbial communities from a municipal landfill in Southern Ontario, Canada - Pumphouse #3 | ecosystem: Environmental > Aquatic > Deep subsurface > Groundwater | place...
ACATCAGCAAAAGCTTTGCGGGCCTCGTATGCACCGATCTTTTTGAGTAAATCTTCACTTAATGTTTCAGGAACCTGCTTGAGGTCCACTTCGATTCCGGCTACACTTTTAGCGCCATCCACCACCGCTTTTGCCATCTGGTAGATGTGTCCATAGGCCGAGTAAAACAGTACTAATATCTTCATTTAGGATTCTCCGTATTATGTTTTAAGAACATGATAAGCCGGATATCCTATTTGTCAAGTGGGATTACTACATTAGCTCTCTGATGGCGGCGATCAGTTCGTCAATATGCTCTTCAAGAGTATTGAAGGAACACATCAGGCGCACTTCATTGCGCGCTTCATCCCAGGTATAAAACATGAACCTGTCCTGCAAGACCGGAATCCAGGCTGGAGGCATGGTCACAAAGACAGAGTTTACATAGACCTTCTGGGTGATCCTGATCTGGGGTATTTCTGCCAGGCGCTCAGCCAGAAGCTGAGCCATGGCATTGGCGTGGCGGGCGTTTTCCAGCCAGAGCTCTTTGTTCAGATATGCCTCAAATTGTGCAGCGATAAAGCGCATCTTGGAATATAGCTGGTTGAGTTGTTTACGATAGAAGCGCATATTGGTAGTAAGCTCCGGGACAAAGCTGATGATTGCTTCGCCAAAGAGCAAACCGTTTTTGGTGCCGCCAAAGCTCACGATATCGGCGCCAACTCCCATGGTCATTTCCACCAGGCTTGTATCCAGAGCTGCCACCGCATTTGCCAGCCTTGCACCATCGATGTGTAAAAGCATATTGTGCGCGTGGGCAAAATCCGCCAGAGCCTTCAGCTCCTCCAAAGTATAAAGCGTTCCATACTCTGTGCTTTGGGAGATGGAGATGATCTTGAACTGGGAATGGTGCTGATCCCGGTCTCCCATCAAACGTGGAGCAATCAGCTCCGGAGTCAATTTGCCATCCGGAGTTTTGATCGGCGTCAGACGCGCTCCGGTTCCTTTTTGGACAGCACCGCATTCATCCACATTGATGTGGGCACTTTCGGCACAGATTATGGCATTAAAGCTATCGATCAAAGCCTGCAGTGACAGCACATTGGCCCCAGTGCCTGTCATCACCAGAAAGGCTTCACAAGCCCCTCCAAACAGGGCGTTTAGTTGCGATAGCACAGATTGGGTAAGCGGATCATCACCATAGGCAGGGCAAAAGCCCACATTTGCCTTTTGCAGAGCAGAAAATACCGTGTAGTGGATACCACTGTGGTTATCACTGCCAAAGCTGATGGGAAACATATCTATCTCCTGAAAAATCATTATAGCCCGACAAAATTGTCCCGTCGCAATATGTCAAGAGGGATTGTGGATGGCATTCCGGAAAGAGTAGGGAAAGAGCTATCAGGAACAATGCCCGGATAAAGGATCAGGCTGAGACAGCAAGCACTGCATCAGCCTGAATTGACAATTGTAATGAGGATTTAGAAGTTTGCGCCCATTGCCCGGTCAACCAGGAAAGCTGCCCAGGGATTGGCAGTGGCGGTTACCTGGCGCACATCTTTGATATTGAATACAAACTCATACTGCGCAGTCAGACCATCCACAGTAAAGGGGATCATGATCTTATACTCCTTGCCTTTATAGCGAAGAGCTTCACTAAAATCGATGGGGAAAAGTGGGCGCTTTACCAAAAGCCCGGTAAGCGGGGATTGGTAGATATGGGTTGCGGAACTGAGCTTTTCGGTAAGGTTGCTTCTGCGTGGGACAACTGATGGAACTTGATCCTTATCCCGATCGGCAAATCTGGTAGTGGAAATCAGCAGAGTATGACCTATGTTATCCACATCCATATAGCGGACATTGTTCCAATCAATCATAACCGGCTGTTCGCTTTTGTTATACAGCACCAGATCCCATCCGGCTTCGGTTGCGCTCCAGATACTGCGAAACAGATCATCCTCATAGGTATAGCGCACCACATCAGCAGCGGTTGTATCTGCCACTGGGGCGCGATAACGTTGATTGATATCACTGGCTTTACGAACCATCGCAAGCTCGATATCATATTTGACGATCAGCTTTTCACCGCCAACGCTTGAAGTAGCGGCACAGCCATAGATCCCCAAAAGGATTATGACAATTGCGATTAAGGCAAGACTTCTTTTCATCTTTGCTCCTCACATTTCTTTTGTTTATATAGATAGCTTACGTAAAAATCCTTACAAAGCAAGCATAACCGCCGGATCTAGAACATTGCCTGTATCAATTCCGCTTCAGAAACCTCACCCAGGAAGGTTTGATAATCCATTTTGGCCAGGATCTCCTCTACACACTGGACATCGTGGGCAACCCCACTGAAAGCGCGCTCCAACTCATTGATATCCCTTCCAGAGAAGAAATCACCAAAGATTCTCAGGCTGGTGATGATGCCATTGGAAACATCCAGATAGACTTCAATGGTGCCACTTTTGGTTCGGATCGCATTGGCAAGATTATACTGCGGGCTTTTACCAAAGTTCCAGTCCCAGCAGTCATATTTAGTATCCACCAGATTCTGCACTGCGGCTTTATCCTCAGAGGAAAGAAAGTAATCCCGGCTTTGCGGATACATGCTGTGAACTTTGCTTCGCACCAGGGAAATGAAGTCCTCCAGCGCCATGGGTTGCTGCAGAAAATCCTCAACATTGGTAACTCTTGCCCGCACCGACTTCACCGCCTTATCGGCAAACTTCAGGGGATTGACCTTCAGAGCCTGAGCAAGTGATTCCACGTGAGAAGAAAACAGGATTGTGCCATGTTGCAGAGTTTTGCCTCCCTTCACCAACTTGGCATTGCCGGAAAACTTCAGTCCATTGATGGTAAGATCATTGCGTCCTTCAAGTTTCGCAGGCACACCCAGATCATTCAATACCCTTAATACCGGAGCAGTATATTTGGCAAACCCGCCGGCTTCATCTTCATCATTCATGATAAAGCTGAAGTTCAGATTTCCCAGATCATGAAACACAGTACCGCCACCCGTAAGCCTTCTCACCACTGGAATCTTATGCTCCTGCACCCAGTGATAGTTGATCTCCGCAATGGTGTTTTGGAAGCGTCCCACAATAATGCAAGGCTCGTTGATATACAGGAGGAAGCAATCATCGTTGAAATTCTTGAGAATATATTCTTCCAGAGCGATATTGAAAGGTGCATAATGAGAAGGGCTGAAGATATTTAGCATCCCCTACCCCTTTTCAATCTGCTCGAGTTCCTGGCGCACAAAATCAACCAATTCCCGGATATGCTTTGCACTGAAGTCAAACTCAATCCCGGCAGCACGGTAGAGCTCATCCACGGGTTTACTGTATCCCAAGGACAGGAAATCTTGATATTGCTGCAGGGTTTTGGCTTTGTTCTGGCGATAGTTCATATAGATGCTCAGAGCTCCCAATTGCGCCATGCCATATTCAATGTAGTAGAAGGGCACTTCATAGATGTGAAGTTGCATCTTCCAGGCGTGTTTACGTAGCTCTTCCAGGCCATGAAAATCCACACCTTCCAGATATGGCTTGGAGATCTCCATATAGGCCTGATCCCGCTCTTGGGCATTTTGCTGGGGATGCAGATAGACCCAGTGTTGCAGGGCATCAACGGTCATACACCAGGGTAAAAAACTGAGAGTTCCTTCCAGTTGCTCGCGTTTGGCTTTCTTGAGATCCTCGGCCTTGGGATAGTAGATGTCCCAATGATCCATGGTCAGAAGTTCCATGGTCATGGATGCCAATTCCGCCACTTCAGAGGGGGTGGAAAGGTAGGGATAATATTGGATATCTTTGGTGGCTTCACTGTGCATGGCGTGGCCGGATTCATGCAGCAGAGTAACCACATCCCGGTGCAATTGCACATGATTCATAAAGATAAAGCTGCTGGCCAAAGCGTTGATGCCGGTGTTATAACCTCCCGGGGCTTTGCCTTTACGGTTTTCCAGATCCAGCATACCGGAGTTATTCATCATGGCCAATTGTTTGGCATAGGGAGGATGCACCTTATCCAGCACATCGATGGCTTTGTGGATAAACTCCTCTGTGCTGGCAAAGGGTTTCAAATTGCGACCATCAAGATCAACCTGAGTATCCCAGGGCCTCAGGCTGGATAGTTTCAGGCTTTGCCGCCGTTTCTCGTTGAGTTCCGTCACAAAGGGCATAACCTCTGCTTGAACTGCTTCATGGAAGGTGTAGAGATCCTGGGGACTATAGGAAAAACGTCCCATCTCCTGGTGCTTGAAATCACGGTAGTTGTCATAACCGGCATTGAGCGCTATCTTGTGCCGCAAAGCCAGCAAATCATCATAGAGCTGATCCAGTTCCCCAGCATTATCGATAAAGAGCTGAAAGCGTGCCCGCCAGGCAGCTTCACGCTTTGAGCGATCGGCATCCTTCAAAAACACAGCCAGTTGAGCAGGAGTGCGTTCCTGGCCTTCAAACATCACGCTCATCTTGCTTACGATAGCGCCATAGCGGCAGGCTAATTCACTCTCTTCGATCATCAGGGGAATGTTTTCTTCCCGGAAGAGTTCGATTTGGTTCCGGAAAATCCGGATCAGGTGTCCAAACTCTGCCACATCCAATTCCTGGCAGTGGGGATTTTCACATACTTTACGGCGAAACTCGGCCTGCAGATCCTCATTGTCCGCATGCACTTTGGCATAATAATCGTTATATGCTGTTTCCAGAGCCGGATCATCGGCATGCTGAGTCATGCGCACATAGCGCCAGGAGAGTTCGTCAGCAATGGCCTTATTGATGTCTGACCAGGCGATGAGGGCATCTTTCAGTTCTTCTGCAGAATTGATCTGGGTCTGATTCAGGCTTTTGAAGAAATCCTTGACTGCCTCTGCAGACTGGATATCGAGATTTCCGGGAAGATGCTTAAAGGGGATAGTCTGCAACTTCTGATTGCTGTAATACATTCTTACCTTCTTTTAAATGGGCGTAGTTTAATGACCTTCAGAACAAGGATGCTGATGATACCAAATGCTGCCAGGATCTCCTTGACGGATACCACCGGGTGAAACCTCACCTGATCGTTCCTGATTGTATAGATTCCCACTGGTTCAGTTTTGATGCTTCCACCTCCACCGCCGCCGACGTTATTCTGGGGATTATCCTGCTCTATGTCGTCTTCCGGAACCTCCGGTTTCTTCCTGGATTTGACGGGATTTGATCCCCCACCAGCGCCAAAGGCAAAACTCACGCGAGCTACTGGAATGATTGAAGTGTCGCCAATCGTAGATGGACTGCCGAAGGCAAACTCTACTCCCGCTCCATTATGCAGTGCTTGCTTGATATGCGAAAAGATGCTTTTGATATCCATAATCTTCTCCTTTCATGCCTGGTATTCTATAGCCTGCCCATTGGTTAAAGTCACTATAATCCAGATCATATATGTGTCAAGCAAAACGGCTTGCCATACCAGTTGCAAAGATTCTGGTCTATCTGGCGTTTAAAGCACTTACTTTATAGAACTTTCGGGCTGCAGTAGCAGGGAGTCTGAGATTATTTTCCACAACCTGCTGCTCACTCCAGATGGCAGCTTCCGGTCAGCGGAACGGCCATCAGGTTTCCCACGATGCCCACTAAAGATAAAATCCAAATTACTACAATCCAACTACGAACCTTGTTTTTCATTAACATTCTCCACTTCCATAAAGTCAAGTATCTCTGTTCTTACACACACAGATTTGCAAGAATCCAATCTGAAAACCAGCGATTCACGTCAAGTGATATCTGCCATGTCAAAGCCGTAGTGGTGTGGAAGGGCAAACCCAAGAGGAAGGGGGCTTTGATGAAGAAGAATTGATCTGATGCTTATCAAAACTTAACAATTGGCAGTTATAATAGGGCAGAAATACAAAAAACAATGGAGAAATCGATGAAAAAACACTATGCCTTAATCTGCTTAATCCTGCTGCTGGCTGTTTTAGCCAATGCTCAAAGCACAAAACTGAGTGGCGAATTCTGGTCTCGCTGGACCATGGAGCAATCCCGCAATGCCGCAACTGGTGACGATGAGATCCTCAAAAACTATCTTGCCCTGGAACGGGGTTACCTAGGCCTGGAAACCGTTCTAAGCGATGATGTGAAAGCCCGCTTCACCATTGATCTGTTCTCCAGCGATGCTGTGGCTGATGGGGCTGGGATCAAATTGAAGTATGCCTATGTTGATTTTGCCAATCTGCTGCCGGTGGCGGATATGAATTTCACTGCCGGTTTGCAAAAAGTATATTTTGGAAGCATTTATGACTGGGATTATAGTCTGATCGGCAAAGCCCCTGCCGATGAATATAAATTGGCAAACTCGGCTGATTATGGTCTTAGCATCAATGGCTATCTGCCCTCAGGATTGGGCAGCTATGCCCTGGGTATTTACAATGGCGAAGGCTACAAGAAGTTTGGCAGTGCCCTGAAGGACAACACCAATTTTGCTTATTCGGGGAATCTGCGGCTCACTCCTCTGCCGGGGCTTAGCCTTGGTGCTAGCCTGCTGATGAACAGTGTTGAACGTGAACACCTGCTTAGCGATGACAGCATAAACTCCAAGTATCAGGAACAGATGCTTGCCGATGCTATGATCAAAGCAGTGTTTGGTCCAGTGGATGTAATGGTAGAGTATCTATACAAAGATATCAAACACTCCCAGACTCTGGAGGCTGAAGATTATAGCGCCAGCGGAATCATGATCTTTCCCACGTTGAACTTATCCAGGTTTATAGGCTATGATGTGCAAGTGCTGGGGCGATATGATATCTGGGACGAAAGCGAGCGCAGCGATAGCTCCAAATACAAGCTACAAGCCATCACCGGCGGTATTAACTATAACTTCATGCATGATGAACAGGGCACGTCTAAGATGAACCTGCAATTGAACCTGACCAATAAAAGCTACAACGAAGATGATTCTGCCACCCCCTATGCCGATGGCGCTAAAGATCAGCTTCAGATCATGGCGCAGCTTAAATGGCGCTTTTCCAATACCATAAACTAAAGATAAAGGACACTAAGATGAGAAAATATTTGATCATTCTACTCACACTCAGTATGATGCTGCCGTTGGTAGCTCAAACAATCACCTGTAGTGGTTCCACCACTGTTTTACCAATAGCTCAAGCTACTGCCGAAGCCTTTATGGATAAATACCCTCAGATCAATATATCAGTCCGCGGTGGAGGCAGCGGAGTAGGAATAGCGGCCTTACAAAATGGCACTGTGGATATCGCTAATTCATCCCGTAAGATCAAATCCAAGGAAATCAGCGCCGCACGTGCCAGGGGCATCGATCCTCGTGGCTATGCGGTTGCCAATGATGGGATTGTCATGATCGTTCACGCATCGAACAAGTTAAAAGAACTCAGCAGCCAGCAGATCCGCGATATATACACTGGCAAGATCAAGAACTGGAGCCAATTGGGAGGAGAAAATCTGCCCATCGTGATCATTTCTCGGGATGTAGCATCGGGGACTTTTGAGGTATTCAATGAAAAGGCTTTGAAGAATGCCAAGGTGGATGCCTCAGCTCAGATGCTGGCTTCGAACAATGCTGTAGTAAGCACAGTTACCAATACTCCCGGTGCAATTGGCTATGCCGGCCTGGGCTATGTGAACAACGACGTCAAGGTGCTGGTGGTGGATGGGGTTATGCCCAGCGTCACGACTGTGCAGGAAGGCAGCTATCCGTTTTCCCGTAAGCTCTATATGTACACGAATGGTAAAGCCAATGGCAACATTGCGGGATACATTGGCTTCATCCAGGGTCCGCAGGGACAAAAAATCGTAGAAGACAATGGCTTCATCCGTCTGGATTGAGCGAGCTAACAGACAAGTGTAACCGATTCATCGAACATTAGGACTGTGAATATCCCCTCCCCCGGATGTTCACAGTCTTTGTTAAGAAATCTTGTTTGGACACCAGGCCAGCGTTCATTTTTGGTGGCTTGAGTAACAAACAACAAGCAAGGAACAACATGAAGAAGCTTTACGATAGCCTGTTTTATCTGATAACTCTGATCTGTGCTGTGGGCACGATGATCATGTTGGCTGGAATCATCATCAGTATCTTCAATGAAGGCTTACCTTTGTTTAGGCATGTAAAGATCTGGGATTTCCTGTTTGGCACATTCTGGTATCCCACCCATGCTGAAGCGGAGTTTGGTATTTCCACCTTGATTGTGGGTTCACTTGTGGTTACTCTGGGAGCCTTAGTGATCGCCATACCTTTGGGTTTGGGTTCTGCCATCTTCATTTCCGAAATTGCACCAGCCTGGCTAAGGGAAATCTGCAAACCTCTGATTGAGCTACTGGCAGGAATCCCTTCGGTGGTCTATGGCTTGTTTGGGATGGCTTTGCTGGCTCCAATGATCCGGCAGCTTTTTCATCTGGATAGTGGATTAAACGCTTTTACGGCAGCGATAATCTTGGGTTTGATGGTGCTGCCAATTATCAGCAGTATGTGTGAAGATGCCCTCCAATCCGTACCCAAAGCCTTGCGGGAAGCATCTCTAGCCTTGGGTGCAACCCGTTGGGAAACCATCACCAGAGTATTGATCCCTGCATCGCGTACTGGAGTTATTGGGGGCGTATTGATGGGTTTTGGCAGGGCAATTGGAGAAACTATGGTGGTTCTGATGGTAGCAGGGGGTTCAGCGCAAATGCCTAAAAGCATCTTCCAGTCTGTGCGTCCCATGACGGCGGCAATCTCTGCCGAGATGGGTGAGACGGTGTTTCGAGATATCCACTATCAATCCTTGTTCGCCATAGCCATCGTGCTCTTCATCATCACTTTCGGCTTCAGTCTGCTCTCAGAAACAATGGGGAGGAAGAGATGAGGCGGAAACTTAATGCCAAATTGGGCATTCTGAGTCTGTATGTGGCAATTGCCATCAGCATCGGATTCTTGCTGATCTTCATCTTTAGTATTTTTTACAAGGGCAGTTCGGTGCTAAGCTGGAGTTTCCTGTTCAGCGCTCCCCGGGCTGCGATGACGGAAGGCGGCATCTGGCCAGCTTTGGTGGGAACCTTCTGGCTAAGTTTTTTGGCAGTGCTGATCTCGGTACCAGTGGGTATCCTGAGCGCAGTGTATCTAAATTGTTATGCCCAAAAAGGGAATTGGGTAAGCCTGGTAAAGATCTGTGTGAATACCCTTGCCGGCATTCCCAGCATCATCTTTGGCTTATTTGGTATGGCTTTGTTTGTGAACCTGATGGGCTTTCAGGTGTCTCTGCTCAGCGGAGCCCTGACGCTGGCGGTGGTTTCGCTACCGATTGTGATCAATGCCTCTTATGAAGCTATCTCGAGTGTCAGTGGCGACTTCATGGAAGCCTCCTATGCTCTGGGTGCTTCCAAACGGCAAAGCATATTGCGGATTATGATTCCCACAGCTATGCCAAACATCCTTACTTCGGTGATTCTGGTAACCGGAAGAGTGGCAGGAGAGACAGCCCCCATCATGTTTACGGCAGCTACTTTCTTTAACCGTCAGCTACCCAGGAGTGTGTTTGATGAAGTAATGGCTTTACCCTATCATATTTTTGCTCTGATGACCGAGGGTACGCATGCCGATCAACAGGTGCCCATCGCCTATGGATCCGCCCTGGTGCTCTTGCTGCTGGTGCTTTTGATCAGCGGATCTGCCCTCATCTTAAGATATCAACTAAGGAAGAAAAGACAATGGTGAAGATTAAGACTAGCAATTTGAACCTGCATTTTGGGCAAAATCATGTGCTTAAAAACGTAAATCTAGAGATAGAGGAAAAAAAGATTACTGCCATCATCGGTCCCTCCGGATGCGGAAAATCCACTTTGTTGCGCACCTTTAACCGCATGAACGATTTTAAGGATGATATGAAGATATCGGGATCAATCATGGTGGGAGATCAGGATATCTATCTGGACAAAATCGATCTCTCACACCTGCGTGCCAAGGTTGGCATGGTGTTTCAGAAACCCAATCCCTTCCCTAAATCGATCTATAAGAATGTGTCTTATGGGCTGGATATTCAGGGGAAATTCAGCAAAAGTGAAATCCAGGCCAAGGTGGAAGAAAGCCTGTGCGCTGCCTGGCTTTGGGAAGAAGTAAAGGATCGCCTGCATAGCCCGGCTATGTCACTTTCAGGTGGACAGCAGCAGCGTTTATGCATTGCCCGCGCTTTGGCAAACAGCCCAGAAGTATTGCTGCTGGACGAGCCCACTTCTGCCCTGGATCCCCAATCCACAGCCAGGATCGAAGAACTCTGTGTGGCACTCAAGCAACGCGTGAGCATACTGATTGTAACTCACAATATTGCCCAGGCCGGCAGAATCTCGGATTATACGGCATTCATGTATCTTGGAGAAGTGGTGGAATATGCGGATACATCCCAAATGTTTACAGTTCCAAAAGATAAGCGAACCGAAGCATATCTCAACGGGGTGTTCGGATAATTTGGGTTGATTATGCATCCCACAGGTTTATACTTTATAGAGCAATATGGAGATGTAATGCAAGTTAACAAGCTACAGACTTTGAAGGACAAGTTGATGGAATCTGCTGGTTTAGTTCAGCAGATGCTAAAGCTGGCGATAATCGCAGAGACTCCCCGAGATAACTTTGAACAAGTGCGCGTGATGGAAGACCAGGTAAACTCGCTGGAGAACGAGATTGATGCAATGGCGATCAATCTGATTGCCCTGTATCAACCGGAGGCGGGAAGCCTGCGGCGCATTGTGATGATGTATCGCATCAATGTGGATCTGGAGCGCTTGGGAGATCAGGCTTTCAACATCGCTGAAAGTGCGCAGAAAGTACCCGGATATCAGATCACCGAGCCGCAGATATTCAGAATGCAGGAAGCTACCACGCAGATGCTGGATGATGCAATCAATGCCTTTTTGAACGAGGATGTATCCGCAGCAGAAGGTGTGTGTGCCAACGACCACATTGTCGATGATCTGAACCGTGAAATCTACCATTTGGTAATTGCTCATATTCAAGAGGATCCCCAAAATACTTCCCGCTATCTGCATCTGCTAAGAATTGCCAAAAACCTGGAGCGCTGTGCGGATTTGGCTACTAATATTGCCGAAAACACGGTCTATCTGGTGCGGGGAAGAATAATCCGCCACCAACCGGAGTGAACCGATGAAGGACGTGATATATATTCTGGATGATGAGCCGGATATCCTCGATCTGGTGGGTCTGAGCCTTAGTAAAGCTGGATTTTCAACTGCATGTTTTGAGCGCTGGGAAAGCCTGAAAGCTGCCTTGAATGAAGCCCTGCCAAGTCTTTTAGTGCTGGATCTGATGCTTCCCGATGCCGATGGGATGCAGATCTGCCGGGATTTGCGCTCAGAACCCAGATTTCAGAGTATCCCGATTGTGATGCTTACTGCCCGGGTGGGTATCGAAGATCGTATTTCCGGTTTGGAAGACGGTGCTGATGATTATCTAACCAAACCTTTTGACGCTCAGGAATTAGTTGCCAGGGTCCGTGCGGTGCTGAGGCGGTTGAGCTGGCAGAAAGAAGCCAGAGTGTATGAGATCGCTCCAGGTTTGTTGCTGGATTTGAACCGTTTTGAAGCCAGTTTGAATGGAAAACGCATTGATCTCACGCTCACCGAGTTCAAGCTTTTGCAATTGCTTACCAAACGCCCCGGCTGGGTATATACCAGGGCACAGATGCTGGACTATCTTTGGGGGAACGACAAAGTGGTGATCGATCGCACCATCGATGTGCATATCAAGAACCTGCGCGATAAAATCAGGCCTTATGATGTTCTGATTAAACCGGTTCGGGGTATTGGTTACAAATACTCTTCCGAGGATTAGCTTGAAGCAAAAAAGCATTCTTCCCCTGTTGGGTTTAATGTTCAGCGCAGTGGCATTGATCGCCTTTGTGATTGCCCGGATGAATCTGGCTCTGTATCTGAGCCTGCTGATAATCTTTGTGATGGGCTTGATTTTTGCCTGGCTGCTGCTGAACTACATACGAAGGCCTATCCATAACCTGATGCATGTGGCGGATCAGATAGCTTCCAAAGATCTAAGTGCACGGATGCCGGTGAATCAAGGTTGGGAAATTGCGCGTCTGGCTGAGTTTTCGAATTATATGTTGGATCGCATGGCTGCCAGTATTGAACGCTTCAAGGAAAGCCGGGATGGCCTCAAACTAATTCTAAGCTCCATTGAGGATGCACTTTGGGTGCAGGATCTCAGTGGTCGCATAGAGCTTTTCAACCCTGTCTTTGCACATCTTTTTCCCCTTGCAGATGCGCAGCAGCCTTATTGCTGGGAAGTAATTCAGGATTCCGACCTCCTGAGCCGGATCAAGGAAATCAGCGATCAGGAAAAGGCTCGCCTTAGCGAAATCACGATCAATGAGCACAACTATTTGCTTTCGGCTTCGCTGAACCGGGAAGCTGAAAAGATCATCTTTATCCTCCAAAATATTGATTCAATCAAAGCCGCCGAGAAGATGAAAAGGGATTTTGCCCTCAATGTAGCACATGAACTGCGTACTCCCCTCACCGCCATCAAGGGATTCGTGGATGTGGTACGGGAGGATCTGCCAAATAATCGCTATCTGGATATAATTCACAAACACACACAGCGCATGATTGCCCTGGTTGCTGATCTGGAAGAACTGGCGCGTCTGGAACGGGTTCCCCAGCTTGACATTCAGGATATCTGCCTCAAAACCTTTTTTGCCAATATCCTAAGCATCTATGAAACCACTCTTAAAGAAAAAGGCCTGGATCTGAAACTACGCCTTGATCCTCCTGATCTTCGCGCTCTGTTTGATCCCTACCGTATGGAACAGGTGATCGTGAACCTGATCGATAATGCTATTCGTTATACTATGAGTGGTGGCATCGAGATCTCTGCATACCATGAAAACACTAATCTGGTGCTGAGTGTGGCAGATAGTGGCAAAGGGATTCCCCAAGCGCTTATCCCGCGTGTATTTGAACGCTTTTTCACGGTTGATCAATCCCGATCCCGCCAAACCGGAGGTACCGGGCTGGGGCTGGCAATCGTAAAGCATATCGTGGTCTCTCATGGCGGGAGCATTAAGCTGGAAAGTGAACTGGGAATAGGCAGTAAGTTTTGGATCTATCTACCTCAAACTCGATGAATAGCGAAGCTTTGCTGGAGCAAAACCTGCCTCTGGTAAAAAGCATTGCCATTAAGTATAGCACTAGCGAGACTATCTTCGATGATTTGGTACAGGAAGGTCTGATCGGAGTCCTGGAAGCTTCCCGTAATTTTGATCCTATGCGCAATGTGAAGTTCAGCACTTATGCTTATTATCACATCAAAAAGCGCATCAGCTCCGCTTTTACCAAACATCATGAGTTGATCAGCCTGCCCAATGTAGAGTCACTGCCAGACCCTCAGCCTCAAAGCAGAATCGATCAAGATTCCCAAGGTGAGCAGAGCTTAGCTCTTCCCCCCTGTATCCCCCCCCTGGAGGAGCGCATCCTGAGGCTGAACTTCGAGCAAAAGCAGAGCTTGAAAGATATAGCTATCGAACTTGGGTTCCGGGTGGAAAAAGTTCGCTATCTAAAAGCAAAAGCACTGCGCAGATTGAGGATCGAACTTCAACCAGATCAGCAAGCAGGCAGGTAGTGCAAGCTCTGATTATCCTGATAGCTTGGCGTTAATTCTTTCTTGATTTCCAGATGATTTGGCTTAACTTATCATATTAGCCCTTAAGGAGGTAAACATGAAAAAAGCCATGGCTGAGCTTCTGGATTCCACCCGGCTTGAAAAAAGCAGTCCAGAGATCGTTAACCGCTTCATTTACCATCTTAAATATGACCAGGGCAAGGATCGCTTTACCGCCACCCCCCTGGATTGCTACATCAGTTTCTCCTCTGCTATCAAGGACATCCTGCTGGATAACTGGCTGCAAACTCAACCAGCCGAATATGCCCTCAACCGCAAGCGGGTCTACTATCTTTCCTTGGAATACCTGATCGGGCGCAGTCTGGGGAATGCTATTCTCAATCTGGATTTACAGGGTAAAGCCAGCAAGGCGATTCGGGATTTGGGCTATGACCTGAGTATGCTGGAAGAATTGGAATGGGATGCCGGCTTGGGCAATGGAGGTTTGGGTAGACTGGCAGCCTGTTTCCTGGATTCAATGTCCTCCCTTCAGATTCCGGTATATGGCTATGGCATTCGCTATGAATATGGCATATTCTTTCAACATATCAAGGATCATCAGCAGATTGAAACGCCAGATAACTGGCTGCGCTATGGTTCGGTGTGGGAAGTGGCACATCCCACCCGGCTCTATCCGGTGCATTTCGGCGGCCATGTAAGTCAGGGGGGAAGCGGCAACCAGCGCAAATGGATCCCCGAAGAATCCGTTATGGCTATGGCTTATGACTATCTGGTTCCGGGCTATAAGAACGACTATGTGAATACCCTGAGGCTGTTTAGTGCCAAATCGACACGTGATTTTAACCTGAACTATTTCAATGAAGGCGAATACATCCAGGCGGTTAGTGACAAGAACAATTCCGAGATGATCTCCAAGGTGCTGTACCCAAACGACAACAATATGCACGGTAAAGAACTACGCTTAAAACAAGAGTACTTCTTTGTGTGTGCTACGATCAGCGATATCATCCGCCGCTTCCTCAAGAAACACGATGGTTTTGATCTGCTTCCCCAAAAGGCTGCCATCCAGATGAATGATACTCATCCCGCTATTGCCGTTGCCGAACTGATGCGGGTGATGGTTGATATGTATCAGATCCCCTGGGATAAAGCCTGGGATATCACCAGGAAGACCTGTAACTATACAAATCATACGATTTTGCCGGAAGCACTGGAGCAATGGCCTACCCAGATTATGCAAAGGATTCTACCCCGACACCTGGAAATCATCTATGAAATCAACCATCGCTTCCTAAGCGCTCTGAAGCTAGAGTCTGATAGTTTGCGGCGGCTCTCCATTATCCAGGAAGAACCTGTAAAAGCCGTTAGAATGGCGAACCTGGCGATCATAGGATCGCAAAGAGTAAACGGAGTGTCTCAACTGCACACCCAGATCTTGCAGGAAAAAGTGTTCCGGGACTTCTACGAACTGGAGCCGGAGAAGTTTATTGCCATTACCAATGGAGTTACTCCCCGGCGCTGGTTGATGCTGTGCAATCCCCGCTTGAGTGCTCTTCTGGATAAATCAATTGGCAAAGCCTGGCGCAAAGACTTATTGAAGCTTGCCAAACTAAAGCAAATCCAGCGTGATAGAGGTTTCCTGGAAGATCTGGCAGAAGTGAAAGCTGCCAATAAACGAGATTTTGCTTCCTACTGCTCAAAGACTTTAGATCTTCAGCTCAATCCCGATTCCATCTTCGATTTCCAAGCCAAGCGCATGCATGAATACAAGCGCCAGTTCCTTAATGCCCTGCACATCATTCATCTGATTCATGACATCCAGGACGGGATCGAGGTCTATCCGCATAGCTTCTTCTTTGCCGGTAAAGCAGCGCCTGGCTACCAGGTGGCCAAGCAGATTATCAGTTTCATCAGTGCTCTTAGTGATTACATCCGTAAAGATGCCAAACTATCCAAGATCTTGCAGGTAGTGTTTTTACCAAATTACCGCGTCAGCCTGGCGCAGCAGATTATGCCTGCAGCAGAGGTTTCTCAGCAGATATCTCTGGCAGGAACCGAAGCAAGTGGTACCGGAAACATGAAGTTCAGCCTGAATGGAGCGCTGACGGTGGGCACTCTGGATGGCGCAAATATCGAAATCCGCGAGGCAGTGGGAGCAGAAAACTTCTTCCTCTTTGGTTTAAAAGCTCAGCAGGTGGAAATCCTCAAGCAACGCGGCTATAATCCCTATTATTACTATGAGAATGATCAGCGCATTCGCCGTATCATGGACTTCGTGATTAGTGATAATATCAACAGCTCGGAACCTGGTAAGTATAAAGCCTTAGCGGATCTGCTTTTGCAAAATGGAGATCAATATTGCCTGCTGGCGGATCTGGAAGATTACATCCGGGTGATGCGGGACATTGAGCGCTGCTATCAGGATCCGTTATTGTGGAATCAGATGAGTGCCGCCAACATCGCCGGGATGGGACCTTTTTCCTCTGATGAAACAATCCGTAATTACGCTAGCAAGATCTGGGGCTTGTAGGGATTAGCTATTGCGTTGTAAAGATTGTGCCGCCGCTCGCCCCAGTGGTTTTCAGTGGAAGGTGAAAGTGAACGCTCTTTCTTGTTTTGTGCCTAAGGTACTGGCTTGGATATAAGTATCAATGTGTTTGATCAAATCCTGCGCAAGTTCGGCTAGCGCGATGCCATAATTCCGATTTCGGAAGGCAAGCGCATCAGATATTCTGGCTTTTGGCATTACTCTTGCATATTGAAATATTGATGGATTATCTTGTAACTCGGCAATTCTCTCGAGTAGCCGCATAACACGTTTTTATCGTTGTAATGAAGAAGCTCAAACTGAGCTCCTTGGTTAGCGAGATTAATGAACAATATATTAACAAGGAGATACGTATGAAACGGCAGAAAATGTTTTTCATACTCCTGATCATTGGATTGGGAATGTGCAGTGGTCTCTTTGCCCAGGCACGGCCCGGGGCAAGCGGAGCCACAAGAAACACCATCTTATTCGAGGATTTTGGTACTGTATCATCGGATTGGCCTGTTACAGGCTGGACACAGAAAAGTGGCTTGTATCCAACTCCGACCGGAACCACCACTCAGTGGGTCAGAGACGAATGGCTTAATGGCCCCACAGGCAACAACTCTGCTAAGATGAATATCTATGGCACTATGCGTTATGGTTGGCTGATCACACCCGTAGTCAACATCCCTGCTGATGGCTATGAAATTAGGTTTGATCTGGGTCTCACAGACTGGAATAGTACAGAACCAATCGAGGACTCCACCGCTCAGCAGGACGACAGATTCATGGTGATCATGAGCGATTCTCCTGAAATGACTAACCCCGTGATCCTGCGTGAATA
>Ga0265294_10004685_pt1 | contig 16993 bp, 10 predicted proteins | sample MunlanPumphouse3_FD_192504 | JGI IMG/M metagenome (GOLD analysis project Ga0265294, IMG submission 192504) | Groundwater microbial communities from a municipal landfill in Southern Ontario, Canada - Pumphouse #3 | ecosystem: Environmental > Aquatic > Deep subsurface > Groundwater | place...
ATTAAATTCCACTAGAACCTGCAGTACAGAATCAAGTGTTTCTTCGCCTTTATCATAATCACGTAGTTTTTGCAGAGCTAAATTTTCAAGTTGAAGTTGTAAACTAATTTTAGGCGTGATCCCCTCTTTTGGAATACGTGTTTTTGGAATACGTATTGCAGAATAGCTGTTAATAATATCTCCTGAAAGATAATTTGATTGAGCACTTGGAGAAGATAACCACGCTTTTCTAAGATAAGATGCTGAATCAAATGATACATTAACTCCTGTTTCTTCCAATTCCTTAAGAAATTTTAATAATTCTAATCTCGCCACACCGAAAAAATGAATCGAGGCAGGCTTTATGTCAGTTATTTGTATATCGGTTATTATTGCTTTGATTAATTGTTGGATGAAATTAGTTGTTGTTCTTACAAGACTTCCAAATGCCACGTATGTGGCTCCCGCGTTCATAAAGTCGTGATACATCGATAGATAATCTTCAATTGTCTCTCCCTGTATTGCTACAATTAATTGAAACTTATCTGAATATTTTTTCTTCCATAGCTTTAGACCGTCAAGACCATTCTTTCGCGTAATCTCAATACGAGCATTAGTTTCAGCTTTGAAAGCGGGAACCACAAGATGATCAACAGTCACTCCATAATTGAATCCACATTTTTCATAGAAGTCAAATGCTTCTTTGGTAGTGTATGTAGGATACTGTTCATCAATATAACTAAACGCACCGCAATCACCCATTATATCAATATTTTTTGAAAGACCAAAATATTCATGAACCCCAATTTTTTGTATTTCTTCAAATTTCCTCTTATTTTTATTAATGGTAGCAATCGAAACGAGAAGGCCGTCAAATGGAACATTATTTTCCCCAAAAATATCCCACATATAGTGATCAAAACCTATTTTTTCGTTATTATGGCTTGATGAATGTGTGTCCCGAATAAAGTCATATTCAGGATCTACTTTGTCATCCCATTCAGGTATGAAGAATTTCATAGGTGTCTATGTGTTATCATCAAATGGTTATGGTCATTTCGAAATCGATCATAATGATCAGTCATATCTTAGTCCTTTCTGAATTGCCGATTTGTATGCTTTTTCCAGATCGTTCTTTACCAAATCATAGTTATCGGGATCCTTGAGATACAGGTTAATAACAGCCTTGTATTTATCATCATATTCGGATATTTTCTCCCACTCGTTCTCTGATAACTCACGCATTGGTTTGGGGAGGGGGAGTTCTATTATATCCTCGTTTGCGTGTTCTCGGGGTCTATTTTGTGGAGCTGTCTCCGTATCAATAAATAAGGGTTCTTCTATTTGGACAAACATGGGGGGTCTAGCTAGTGGAGAGACAGGGAGACCACATATTTCTAGCATCAGTAACATCTCCTCAGGAAATGGATAATTTAACCATTCATTTAATTGATATTCAGATATCGAACTCGCTTTTGTAAATGCAGATATTGGTGAGTATTTATCCGATGAAGAGACTCCATATTTTTCCTTACTTTTTTCTGAAAATGAACGAGCTCCCTCTTTTAATTGGTAAAGATCAGATTCATCAGTAATATAAGCAAAGAGTTCATCATTTTTATTTAAACCGCTATAGGTAATGTTTGCAGATCCAAAAAATCCTCCAAATTTACCAACAATAATTTTTGCATGGAGTGATTCGTTATATACTAACTCAAGATGTTCAGAACCCGGGGCATTTTGTAAATTCTTTAAAAATTCAAACATGTCTAAATGCTGCATGGACCTGAACTTTTCATAATCCATCTCTGAATTACATCTTTGGGTAGCTATTTTGATAATTTTTTCCTCTCTCTCCTTAATTTCACGTAAAGAATAACCAACTTCAACAGTTGGTTCCGCAAATTCATTTAATAGGCGTAGTATTCCCTTATTATTATCAAGAATATCCTGAAGATTCTTTTCAATTTCTATATAATTTGAATAACATTGAAGATTCAAAAGTTTGTGGGGTGGTAAACATACAAGCGTAATTTTAACACCAAGTTCGAGTAATCGTTTCAGAATATCAGAAAGCATGATGAATGTTCCACTGGACTGCGGGAACAGGTGAGAAATATTACCTCTTGAATATGTTGAAAATTGACTATCGCGGATCCAAGGAGTGACAATCCATAAATGCTGGTCTTTTGGCTTTGATAAAGCATATAACACCTCAGAACAGAAAAAATCAAACATCCTATCAGATATTTTTGATTCCACAGGATAATTATAAAGAAATGCCATAGATCTCACTTTGAAATCTCCTTAAGTGCAAGACACAACTCATAAACCGGTTCCTCTCTTACTTTGTCGGATTTCAGGAAAGTATCAGAATGAACATAGGTCATAAATGTCTTCCCTCCTGAGATAATTTTTTCACCAACTGTTTGAGCTATTAGATGTGATAATGAACCAAAGTTCTTTTCTCTGTATTGAATATAGACGAGACATTGTGTATCCAATAATTTTTTTACAGTGGTTTCAATATCTTTAGTCTCCTCGATCTTTAATGAAACTGCATCTTTTTGTTCATTTAATGCCAATTCAAGAAGTCTTCTGCTTAACAGAAGATGTTTACTCTTTGGGTTGTTGTCTAAATTGCATTCTGTTTTCAGACATGATGGACAACCATCCACACATGTATTTAGCAATCTCCGATCCATCTCTGAATATAAGGGATATTTGATATCAGCGGATTTATCCGATGAACGACTTTGAAGGAGTTCAGATAGTTTGATCCACGAAGGGCAATTCTTCTCTCCCTTTCCTATAATGGATTGGTAACACTTCTCCTTGATTTCAATTGATGATGGTGTTCTCTCTAATTCTTTCTTAAGTTCGTTAGCCACTACTACATTCAATTCTTTATAGAGTTTCCAATTAGTGATATTCTGTCCATCTAATTCTAATGGTGGTTCAAATACACGCAATATCTGAGCAACATCTTCTTTTTCAACATGAATTTGAGATGTGACATGAAGGTATTCTAATAAATTTCGAACTTTTTTATCTCTCTCATCTGTTCCAGATATTGACAGGATTTCATGTACACGACGGCTGATCTCTTCACAGATATCATCTGATTTACTAAGGATAGAAAGCAAGATCGTTTCGTCATGAGCGGTTGGACAATTTTCTATTGTTGAAAATATATGATTCCAAATAGTTAGTGGAGAACTCTTGAATTTTTGATAGATCGTTCTAAATCCTCCGGTACCATACATTCCCTGTTCAAACAAACAGATCTTCGGAGCTGGTTTTTCAAAGTCATGACTCAACTCAACCCACCCTAAAACATCCCGCTCGTTTTCAAATCCTCCAAGAGTAATACAGGCTGATTTAAGTGCATGTTTTAGTGAGTGAACAAAAATATCTGTAATTCTTTTTCGAATTAACTCAGGATTTCCTTGCTCAAGAATGTCTCTATGTAGTTCAGCTACTTGTAGTAAGAATTCAGGACCCTTATCTGACAATAATAATTCATCAATCTGCTTGAGAGAACGAGAATTAGTCTCATGTATCTCCTTTATCCCACCCTGTATTTTTTCTGAAAATATTTTTCTGAGATTCTGGTCAGATACGCAGGAAAATATTCTCTCTGAAGAATAGTTTTCTCTATGATAAACATGAAGATATGATGCTAAAAATGCTGATAGAACAAAACTATTGAGGCCTTCTGGACCTCTATTTTTCATGAATAGCTCACTACTAAAAATATAACTTAAGAGATCTTCATAGAGAGCTTCATTTTTCACTGCAAGTTCAGGGATTGTAGTGTTAATAAAATCCGAATCTAATTGCAGTTCTATACCATCTGTTACCAGTTTATATCCCAATGCCACATCTTGAACTGTTCCAAATTCAGGATTCAAAGTTTGGCACAATCCAAATCGAATCTCTTCTCCCCCTCCATTATATTTTAATGAGCCTGAATTTCCGACTATGGCATGTACTGCATCAATATACTGCTTAGTTTCAGCATTGGCAAAATGCATCGATGAGAAGATATTACTGAATGGTCCAAATGCCAAGTGTGTCCCAATTTCATCCCCATATTGGGCTTGCACTATACTTGCATAGGTTTCAGTGCGGTTTAATTTTGAAGTATCAAGATTTGTAGTATAGAAACTCTGTGGATAGGTTACCGATTGATGAGTTAAGGTCTTGTATATTTCACCGTTGAGTTTCTTATACTCTTCACTATCCCTTCCATTACAGACGCTTTTACTTTCGGGACAGTAAATCCAATCAGGATCACCATTGTTATCATTAAATGCTCTTAATCGAATAATATCTGGTCTAAATACAGATAATGGAGAATCGTGAGAAACATGCGGCAAATACTCTCTTAATGATTTTGGAACTGTATCTAAACCGATCTTAGGATTATAGAGTTCATTGTTTCGATGTTCTCCTGTCTGAAGGAAATTCTTGCAAATATCAACCTGTTTTACTGATGTATCAGTATTTGAAACATATATTGGTGGTAACCAAGCGGGACCTGATTTATAACGTAATGTGACTTTACCAATGGAGGTAGTACTTAAACCTAAATTAATATCGATATCTTTCTCAAGATTATTTATAACACACACAGAATCTTCACATTGAAACATAGTGTTGACAACCTTAGTAGTACACTTCCCCTCATCAACAAGAGCTAAAAATTGCTTTGGATCATCTGCGTTGAATGAACACTGTTTCTGGTAGCGGTAAGATTTCCACCCATAATTTGATTGCAGATCGTTTCTGGGATAGTAATCACATATAGTAACAGCAGGCAAATTTAATGTTGTAAATAAATTTGCAGGAATATCATTTGGCAAAATTTTAGTTAGATTCACAGTATTATTTGGCTTTTTCTGTTTATCCCAAACTACTCCTAATTCATTACAGAGTTTATCAAATAAATCATCAACAGACCTGCTTATATCTGGTGCTTGTTCCCAAAGGACTTCTTTTACATATTTTAAATCGCCTTTTGACCGTAATTCGTCAAGTTCATTCTTCCGTTTGTTAAATGTATAGTTAAATGGGAACTGAGCTCCTACCTGTTGTGATGTAGGGGAAATGTGTGTAAGATAGGCAATCTTATCTAATTCAGCATATAGTCCATGTATTTTTAATATCGATAAATTGCCTGAATTTAATGGAGGTTTCTCATAATAGGGGTCTGTTAAATAATGATGGTTCTGATAATAATAGACATCTTTCGTCTTATATGGACTGAGAACTGCAATAGTAATTGGTCGATTTCTTAATCCTCTTCCGGCTCGACCTTTTCTCTGGGCAAAACTGGCCATGTTTAGTGGTGACTGATATTGGATAATACACATAATATCAGGATCATCATATCCAACTTCCATAGCGGAAGTTGTTATCATCAGATCATATTTTGGAAGTATCTTCCCTTCACCGGCAGTTAATGATTCAACTTTTAGAGGGAGAATGTTATTTTCTTTCCCATTAGAAAATCTCATAAACCACCAGCATTCTCCATTTTGATAAAGAGGGCAGTGGGTATCTATTTGAGTTCTGCATTCAGCGCATTTATATCCGCTAGGTGATTTTTGATTTGTGAAGTTTTGCAGTTCTTTTGATACCTTGATCTTAGCTGGGTCTCGAAAAGTATACAGTCTTCTATGTCCTTCAGCATCATCCAAATCATCATGCCAGCGTCTGACCTGATCGAGGGAGTCTACGAAACCAAGCGATTTGAATCGAGATTGTTCTCCCTCAGATTCTTTTTGTGGCATGTTATGTAGAACACACATAGATGTCTGGAGGAGAGTTGACAGAACCTGAGCGTCTGATGAGATCTCCGGTTTCACAAAAAGGAAATATTCTGCACCCTGTTTCTCTAACTCGTGAGGCAGCGGTTCTTCATGAGTGATATGACTCTCACGAACTCCTGTTAACTCTTGAAAAAATGCTTTAGGTTTACCAATTGTTGCACTAAGACCAACCACATATGGGACGCCTTTTGAATTGGGATTATTTTTTACACCCAACTCAATTCTTTTAAGAAGGCGTCTAAGTAACATCGAAATGTGAGAACCCTTTAGAGAGGTGTGCAGGTGGATCTCATCTACCATTACTAATTTTGGTGCAGTAAATGTATTATCACCAAATACTGCCTGAGCATTTTGACTAAGCAGATGCTTATTCAGCATTTCTGTAGTAACAATATAAATATCAGGGGGATTTTCGAAATTGCTGTTTTTCGTATATGAAATCCAGTCTACCTTTTTATCACAAGCAAAACAAGTAAGGGGTTCACCCTTCGAAGCATCAAAGGGGATACCAAGCATATGTTCACCACAATATGGGCATTTAACATATGGATTGATATATCCCTTATTTTCACAAACAGTCCATAACCGGTCAGTATAATTTTCAATCAGTGTTTTGTTATTTGGTTTGTAATTCGCTCTTTTAAATGCATCATGTGAGTATGGGGTTCCAGAATAATCGATCCCAATTGTTATTTTTCGTGCAGGGTGTCTGTCATTAATTTCCGCTAAAATCTTGACAAAACCAGCTAATTGGTTCTCAGCTAGTCTAATTCTTGGGTAAATATTGAGAGCTTTTGTACCATTTTCAGTATTAAGAAGGCAGTAATATAACAAAGGGACCATGTAGGACAAAGTTTTACCCATTCCAGTTCCGGCTGTTAATACAAAACCTGAATTTTCATCTTCATTTTTTAAAAGATGAGACATTATTGTTTTAAATGAACGAACCTGATATTCAGCTATATAACTAAAATGGTTGGATAATAGTGATTCTTCTAATATATTTGCACATCGATTAACTTCTTTCTCCGAAAAACAACCTTCAGTTAAGATTGTTGTTTTAAGAGTTTCAATCGCATCATGAATGGAAATATTGCGTTTAGGAAATTTCCGATCACGAACTTCCAGTTTAAGAGACCGGACAAGAGATTTTGATTGATCTACATTTCTCTTTTCATTCATCCTTTGTTTTACATTATAAACGAGGCGAGTTATTTCAGCAATTCTACTCCTAAATATCCATGTTCTTTTATTGCCTTTTACTGATAATGGGAGGAGATAACCATCGGCTAATAATTTATGCAATGCATATTCTGTCTGCAATTTAAGAGAGTCATTAGTTAGAGTTGAACCACGAATTATTTCTTTAGCAGTTATTTCAGTATCATAAATACCATATTGAATCTGTTTACTATCAGCAATTTCTATCTGTGTTAGAACCAAATCTGTAAGAAGCTTTAATTCATCTCCAATACAAGGAGACGCAAATCCTTTTTTTGTGAACCTAAATATCCCTTCTTTCTCGAGAATTGTATAGATATAATCCCCAGAATCTTTCACATATTCATGTAGTAGTGATTTTATTGACTCTGGAGTTGAATTTATAACATCAACATCCTCTAACGCAGGCATGAATCCTGATACAATGGAGTCAAATTGAATATTTGATATAATAGTTTCACTTTGTATCTCTAACAGTGATGAAACCTGAAGAGAATGTAAGACATCGTCCAGGTCACGTTGTTTTTCTTCATATATATTTGGAGTTAATTCTTCCTGGGAAAATAAAGATAAATAATCATTAAAGAGTTTGTCTTTTGATAGTATATTACTTCCAGTTAAACTCCATTCTTCACGGATCGATTTGAAGATACTATGTAATATGTTTAGGTTCATTTCACTCATTTTTACCTCTTATACTAACTTAAGTGCATACTTATTTCCGATGTTCGGGAGTTTGTTTTGTATTTCTCTTATAAGGTCTACGTCTATGTCTCTAAGCAAAATTCTCCTACCACTATCCAATTTATCAATAAAATCCTGAGCTTCAGCTGATAAGATTGGAGCATTAGATATAATTTCATCTAATTTGTTATTCAGTTCGTTGAGTTGCAGTTGGAGATCTCTAGAAGTATTATAAACCGAATCAATTCCATCTGATTTCAGCTTTTTAGAAAGAATATCAATACTCTTAAAATTCTGAGTATACTCACTTACATCACGAAATATACCTTCGTTAATTTCTTCTAGTTCCAATTGACTCTTTTTAGCCTTATCATATTTCTTCTTGATAGAATCGATATAATCGAATACATTTTTATTTAACAGAGCAACATGGGTTCTGATATTTTCCCCACCTTCATTAAGGGGTATGAGATTAGCTATTAAAGCATCAGTTGACTCTATTTGAGAGAGAGATTCCAAATTATTTCCAAAATACTTATGGTATAAATTCACAGTTTTCTGTGCTTGTGATAAAAGCTTATAATATTTCTCTGTGAATTCTGTTTTATCGGGATTGAGTCTCATTAGTAATTTTGCACAGGGAATGGCTGAATCCAATAATAACCAAACAGAAAATAATTCATCAGAGAATTTTTTTAATTTTTTCTGACGTTCATCCTTTTTTGATTTGTCGGATAATTTTTGAGAGAGATATTCGAATCTATAAATGTAAGGTTCAGTTGTCATCTTGCGCCTCTTGAATTAAATTTACGAATGATTGCATGCGTTCACGTAACTGCTCCAAATCGTATAATTCTTGACCCTGTAATTCATTTTTAACTCCATCCAGTGTATTTTCTAATTTTTTCAGAAAGGTGATGTAGGGGCCATCGTACAATTGATCCAGACGATAACTACATAAAGTCTCTATTATTTTTCCCTCTAATTCAGACTTATATGTTGATTTATTCTCTCGTAAATTTTCGATAATGCTCAATTCAGATTTAGCATCATCATATGCAGATTTATTAAGTTTATTGAGATTATTTCTTAGATCCAGAAATCTCCTATCACTAAGATTCGCCTGAATAAATGCAGAACACTCATCATGGAATTTATGATCATCACCAACTTTTTCAATATATAATTTAATTTTTCTCATTTTTTCAATATCGAATGTCCAGGTATTATTCTTCATATATTGAAGAGATCTTATTACTGAATCTAAATATGATTTAAACTGTTTATCTCCTGGAAGGAGAACGAAATTATTGTCAATTCCACTTAACTTAGCATTCATTACAATAGAATATGGATCTTTTTCTTTGATTTCACGAAGGGTTTTGGATAAGAGTGGGTAATCCATAACTCCACGCTTGCTCGAGTCACCTTTCATTGTAAATAATCCTAAAACCAAGCCCTCGATTGTTTTAAATTCGCTTTCTGAGGGCAATTTATTCTGCAAATTCTGAATAAATGTTTTTTCATCAATCTGGTTTATCTGATTATCAAACGATACTGAAAAGTACTCATATACATCCTTCCACGTGTTAATCGGATTTTCAAGGAGTTTCTGAGGATACCGAATTTTTCCTAATATTAAGTATAGTGAAAGAATAAATGCTTCAATTGATGAATTTAGATTCTCTTCGAGAAGCTGTCTTCTCATGAAATTCTGTTTATCTAAGATAGTTTTAAGTTCATCCCCTATTTTATAGAGAAGATTCTGATACCCCCTACCACCATCATCAGTTTCTTGACCAAGGTGATATAAATTGAGATAATCATCTACATCTAGATACAAATACAAAGTCTTCGTTGTGAGTAAATCATCAACATTCTCACGTTGAACATCCTTGAAAAAATATATGATCGGCGTATCTATCTCTTTGTTGGGGGTTAGATGGATACTAAACTCAGCCTCGTTTTTATTCGAAACCTTGTAGGATAAAGCATTCACTTTATCTGCTATATTCCTTGATGATCTACGATTCATATAATTTGATGAATTTTTAGAACCAACTAAGCTCTTTTTTAGAGATTTTATAAATATATTGATTCCTGCCGTCAGAGTATTTTCTGAAAAAGATACACTCTTATCATTATTCATCCAGCTTCTTATTGTTGCTTTTAGTTGTTGTTCTGAGTGGTCAAGTGGAGTAATATTAACAAATCCCCCCTCTGTAACAACTTTTCTCTCAATGCCATCTCCAATAATTGATGAGATATTGTATCTGAGAGAAGTCAATGCTCGTTCAGACGCAGGAATATTGTCTTCCAGATCTACTTCTTTGATAAATTCTTTAGATATCTCAACAGTAGTTCCATCAGACTGATCCCCATACCACCAAACAGTAAGATAATATTTTGAATTCTTGTTATAATCTATAAGTCCCGTAAAGAAGTCTTCTGTGGCTAAATCAAGGCATGATTGAATACTGACACTGGGCAATGACTCTCTTTTGAAAAACTCTAATAATGTTGTTCGTAACACTTGACTTATATACCTTGGAGTGAGAGCTATAGTCAGTCCATCTTGAGAGGGATGTTTCTGTTCATATACTATCCGATTGTACAAGTTAATTAAAAACAACTTTGAAAATGGATAATACAGATCATTTTTATCAAAGTAGTATTTTGACACGTGCTTTTCAATATCGTGTTTGTCAACTGCATATGCAGCATTGATGTATTTGAGACAGAAATCTAGGAAATGTTCTAGCCCATTTTCTCCGACCAACCAATTCGCACTTTTGGCATCACGACCATCTGGACTCAATTTGATTTCAGTCAGTCGTGCCTGAACGGTGGCAAATGTATTTCCCGAGAAATATTTTTTGTAAAAGTCTGTTGTTGTTCCAATAATAAAATCACAAACATATCCCTTATCACCAGAAATATCAGTGATCACAGAAATTAGATCCTTGATCAAACTACCAACAAATGTGACGTCATCAAAAATAAATACAGGAATTTTGCCTTCGTGATTTATCTCTTCAATATGATGATATATGAGTTTTTCAACACTCTCTGTTTCAGCGTAGATTGGAATCAAGCGTTTGTACAAAGCATAGTTAACCGATTTTTGAACTATATTTACGTGGCCTATCAGAGATTTGGATTTATCATAAATTTTCAAATCATTACAGTCAGCTGGTTTTAGAAACTCAAGAACTGATTCCAGTGTTGAAATATCATCTGACGTAAGTTTCTCAGCCCGTTCCTGAATATTAGCTACAATACGATTTCCAAGTTCAAGAAACACATCGCCTCGCGAACCTGATTTTGCTTGTATCTTGAAATCAGGATTCTGACCATTATTTTCAATGAGTCCAAGAATAAATGCATAGAATGAAGCTGGACTCTGCCCCCCAGATTCTGATAATAATGCAGTTCCAATATCAATCTGTTTATGAGTTAGCGTTTGAGCAATACCAAGAATTCCACCCATAGCCAAATCACGTTTCGATACACGAATTACCTTATAGATAGGATTTCGTTCACGTATTTTAATTTCAAGAAGACGACATAGTTCTGTTTTACCGGTTCCTGGAGCTCCCCATATCACATATGGGCGGATGAAATCACCTGTATTTCTACGTTGATTAAGTGATAAATTCCAGTCTTCAAGTAAGACCTCTTCATCTACTCTTTTATCTCTTTCCCCAGGTCCTGAACGATGAAGCAAGAAATGCAGCGGATAATGTGTTCTCAGGAATAAATCCTCATCTTTCTGGAAACATTCAATTGTGAAAGTTCTCTGTATCTTTTCTTCAGTGAAAAAAGAGGTATAATTCATTAATTACCACCTACAAGAATCTGATTATAATTTGAACCATGGATCCTGATTTCTTTACCACCATCCGGTGTTAAAACATAGGTGAATTTATCTGACAGTTGATTATTTTTAGTTACAGCAAATTGAATCGATTGGAGCAGTTCCCTATCTTCGTTTAAAAAAGGATAATACAATTCACTTACCTTTTTGAATAATTGAGCATAAAGATCAATATGAATATTGGCACCGCTTTTTATTAATTCGGAAACTGCCAATTCTAAACTAAGTTTCAGAATTTCTTGAGGTAGTAATATGTATAATTGGGATTTTTTGCTTTTAATTTCATGTGTATACAATATACCGAGATATTTTAATAATTGTTTTGTATAATCTATTTTTGCTACTAACATTGACTCAGTTTTATCTTCGATCCCAACTTTTTTCCTTGCTTCCTGCAGATATCTGTCAATATCTTCATCAGTTACCAAAGATACTTGAAATGCTGATTCCAGGAAGTAACTGAAATATTTTATCTCCTTTGCAGGTGATGTATGAATAGATGAAATAATCTGTAATTTGAAATATCGTGAGAACGTATCCGGATTTTTGTCCCAATATTTTATTACGTTACCTTCAACTATTTGGACAGTATCGTTCTCTCTTTTGATAAGTCCAAGGTCCTCTAATGGAATGAGATAATTGTTTATTGTATCTTGTTCTTCAATAAAATATTTCTCAAGTTGTTTTTCATTTTGTTTTCCTTCGTTACATAAAAAATAATACAACCCTTCTAATAAACCAAATACGGGTGGTTGATATAATAAATCTTTAGTAGTCATTTTTACCTCGATAATAAGATAAATCAGGTTTAATCAAATAACTTGGAATATCCATGATAGGCATATGATTAGCATATTTCCCTTTCTGATACATTTCATTTCGTTTTTCACAAATACCGTCAATTGAATAATTTGCTGATTTTATCAATTCATGAATTATTTCTGCTAATTTACTTACATCCATATTCCGCTCTATCCAGGGTCTTAATGCATTGAAAATAAAAGTAGATTTCTTCCGAACGATATTATTCTCCTGTAATTTCCAGATACGTATGGCTATATCCCATATTGGTGATGGAGCTAAATCTGGATTCTGATAATCAAAAAGATCAAAAAGACTATGAGTTATCTTATTCGATAATAGAGAATTTATTTTTGATATCTGGATAAAAGCAAGATTTTTGGTTTCATCTAATTTATACTCATTTAAACCAGATTCTGATAGATATATTGCAAATATTTTTTCATATTTTTGAATTGGGTGAGTACATCTTTGAAGAAGATCCCTACCATTATCGCACCACTTTGATGGGACATAATCGCACTCTCCTGTTAGAAATACTTTTGGGGCGTGTGTTTCCAGATAATTTGTAACATAACCATCTGATGCGTCTAATTCTGGATCAATATGAACTACAGATAATTCTGATGGCTTGAGAGATGAACCAACTAATGAAAAATGCATTGAATCAGATAATAGGTTGACAGGGATTTCACAATTATTCCCCGCCTTTTTTGAAACAACGGTTATTTGTTTATTTCCATTATGTGCTGCAATAAGAGAAAAGGAACGCAAGTATCCGTTTGCCTCTTTAGCTTGGGGATCATAATAAATAAAATATGAATTTTCACTTTCAATGTCCTCAATTATAGTCAAAAGAGTGCTCAGTGTCATGAATAATTAGAGGGATATACTCCCTAATAAATATATAGTTTGTAAGTTTCTGTTACTGAAAAATTTCCTGAATACATTCTGGATTAATTAATTTCATATGATTATCTATAGCATAATCAATCAACTTTCCACAAAGGGTTAATATCTGACGTGAATTTCCCATTCCTATCTTAAACAAAACAGGATACACATCCTCTGAAAACGGGTCATATAGACTTTTATTATCTATCACTTCTCTTATCAAATATGCCTGGATTAGTTCCTTTGTCTTTTCAACAGTCAATGGTTTAATACATGCCTCTTTACAAATCCTTTCTGAAAATGCATGATATTCTGAAATAAGTGATTGCCAAACATCAGGAGCACAAGCGATTATCATCGAGAGATTAGTTCCATTTATATCAATTAGATGACGAAGTGAATTCAATAAATTCTGTTTGGTTCCTGGCTGAAAATTCTCAATTGCTTCAAATTCATCAATCATGAGAATGATTGGGTTGTGTTTAATCGTGATTAGAATCTCTTTAATTGCTTGAAATGCCCTGACAACGGATTTTGCATCGATATTTTTCGAGATACAAAGACCTTTTCTTTTAACATAATCCAACCCTTCACCACTGACCCATTCCCACGCAGATAAGGAATTCTCATCATAAACAAGATTAATGAAAGCCTTACAATAATCAACATACTTTGCACGGTCATTTAAACGAATAAGAGCTGTTGGTACAATATCTGAGATTAGTAAATCACCACTCTGAATATGTTCCCATTTAACAGGAATTACAATTTCTGTTTCTATTTTCCCACTACTTATCAAATCTGTAGATACATCACAAAGAAATTGTCTGGCATATGCTTGGACTGTTTCCATTCCCAAATCATACATGAATTCTCTGTAGATATCCAACATTTTATCTCCAGGTTGAGAAATGTAACCAATAACTGGTTTTATTCCATCATTAAATTTATAATTCTTGAGTTGTTCCTTGATGTATTGAAGTGTGTGACTTTTACCACAACCATATGGACCAGTTAAAATAATATGACTTGATTTTCCCGTGAGAATTGTGGTACTTATGGTCTGTAATATTGCTGATAGAACTTCTTCTTGACCGATGTAGAAAGTTGGATTGGTTTCAGGAACGCCTGAATAAGGGAATGGATTATTTCTTAGATTGAATATACTGTAATCTCTTTGAATTAGATGAAAAGAAAATTCAGTCAATTAATTCACCCCCATGATAAGCAAGGTAGTAATACATACGGCCATTTATTTCAATTCCAAAAAGATACTGGTACGAAGTTAATTTCATAGACAAACGATCTGAATAAGAAATCGATGTTACATATTTGATTTTCTTACTAGTTTTCTTTGCATGTGTTGTGAGTGGAGCTCCACTCAACTCAATCTTGCCAATATTTTTCAAAAATAGGTTTACTAATTTTGTATCGAATATATTACGACTGAGACAGCATTTTTGACAGACATATTCCCTGAGTTTTGGAATCTCAACATATATCTGTTTCATGAAAATAGTGCTAGTGTAATTTAGTTCATTGTATGTTTTGATAAATTCATCCTTGAATTGAATTTCTTGTGAGATTACAGGATAAATTTCACCAGAAATGACATTTCTTTGAACCGAAGCAATTCTTTCAGCCCAATCAGCAACAATGTCTAAACTTGCTATATTGAAATGGGGTGTTTCTTGTTTTACTAATTCTTCAAAAATTACCTCAAGAGTGGCAGATTTTAGTTTACAGACCATTTCATAATAGGCTTTATAATGAATATGGTCTTGAAAAAGACGGTGAACTTCTTCCCAATTTCCAGTAATTACTGCATTTCTAAAAAACCGAATTTTATCAGTAACAAAATAAATTTTATTATGATTAGTCAGCATTTTTAAATCGCACATTTCATCTAAAATTTCACAAGCTCGTGACTCTGAACATGATAGTGTCTGACTAACAATTTCAGGTGTGATACTAGACATTGACTCAGTAATTTTTGCTATATCTACAAGTCTTCCAAGACTTACTGGACGCATACATACTCTCATATTAATCTCCGTGTTTTTAATTTGGCATAACGATAAGCATCTAAAGTTATAGGGTTGTTCATAAATCGTTGTTCAAGGTAGACTTCATAATCTCCATCCAGTATGTGTTGTTTTACTTTTCTTAGTTCATAGGACATCATCCAAAGATTGTGCATTGCAATAAGTTTACGACTGTTTCTGACCTCATTCAATGTATGAGTTGAACATACTGGACAAACACATGGAAGATATTGATATTTTTCAGGAAGGTCAGAAAATGCAATTGATCCCTTTTCAGGAGAGTAAAAGATTCTTTTTGATCCTGCTTTCATGTATGATGATGAGTCAAAACTATCAGCTCCCGCATATATCATTAGAGGAATTGTTGTTGGCCCACCCATTCCAAAAATGTGAAGAGGTTTGTCCCCTATTTTTTGTCGAACTGCTATGATTATATCTATAATTTCATAAAAACGACCTCTTTTTGGCAATAAACCACCAATAGCGAATCCATCAAAGTCTCCATGTTTCATAAGATAGTCGATGCAATTTAGAAGATGGGTGAGATTATATCCCTGAATCGAAGCATATAATTTCATGTTTTCGTTCTCTCTGTACTTTAAGGCTGTGATGGCATTTTTGATAGAAATAGAAGTTGAGTTTTGGTGCTGAAATGTAGTTGCGGGTGTATCTGTGAATATAGGAACATCTAATGTTGATGCAATGTTGGCGCCGATTTTTTCCTGGATGCGAAGTACTTCAATGGGATCTGGTTGTATTTTCAAATCTCTGTTTTGAAATCCGCCACTGTCTACAAAATATGTGATTTTCGGTGAATATACACTCTTTAATCCATTATCTATTATTTTATGATATGCGCGACTTTGTTTGATCCCGTGGATGTTAATCAACATCGTCTGCATATCTGGAATTTCATTCCAGTATTTTGGTGAGTTCCCAAGACCACTTGCACCGAGGTTATGAACAGGGAATAAAATAGGTGTTTCCAAGTGTAAATCTTCTGAATCAATGTTTGTTATTCTTGCTAGCATAGGCACATCTCAAAAAATAGAATACTCAATAAGTATACTACCTATTAGATATACTACTCATTAACATAAGTATTTTTCCAACATACTGTTTTCTAATAAATGACGAAACCCATCCCAAAAAATCTTCAAGCGCGGGTATCACTTTTGTATCAAAAATATGGGTACCATAAATTTTCGTTTGAAGATGCTCAAGATTTACTCAAAGTTGATAGAACTTATCTTGGAAAAATTATGAGTGAATTATGCAATACTGGGTGGGTAAACAAAGTTAGAGATGAAGAAGATAATCGCGTGAAAATTTATTCGATTAACATATTTGACAATACGATAGTGATGATGGAAACTTCAATTAAAGATAGGACAAAAAAATAATAAAATCAAACCCATTCACTCACCTCAAAGATAATGGGAAATTTGCAACACATTTTATACGGATTATCTCTTCCATATCCTTAAATCTCCCCACACATAACGTACCCGTACCATGGCTGCACAGACGATCTTCGACTCCATAAACGAAACCGCCGCAAACATCCAGGTCGTCGACTCAGACACCGGGCTCATGATCATGATGCTCTTCTTCGGCGGCCTCATCCTTGTCGGCATCATCCTCGTCACACTTGG
>Ga0265294_10004687_pt1 | contig 16984 bp, 28 predicted proteins | sample MunlanPumphouse3_FD_192504 | JGI IMG/M metagenome (GOLD analysis project Ga0265294, IMG submission 192504) | Groundwater microbial communities from a municipal landfill in Southern Ontario, Canada - Pumphouse #3 | ecosystem: Environmental > Aquatic > Deep subsurface > Groundwater | place...
TTGCCTCAGTATCGAGCTGTCTGGTTGGAATGAACTGAACACCATACTTCTGAGTAACCCATTCAACGGGGCTCATTCCCAGAGTAGTGAATTCATTTGGACGTGCTGGCTGGTTCATAAATGCCCACATTTCTGCCGGATAAAAGAGCAGTGCTCCTTTCATCTGGGCTACATTCATGTAGGTCTTTGAAAGAACCCATTTAATACCCTCAGCAATGTCCATCGGAATATTAGATGTGGCAGGATCATCCCAGTGTGCATCTGCGGTAATAGTTTTACCAGCATGAAGCTTAAGGGCGGTCTTGATCTCCTCATCCTTTGCCCAGGCAAGACCACGAGCCACTGCAGTCATCGTATATTCCATCTGGATATCCATCTGGTTACGTGCCTTGGCTTCGTCAGTGGTCATTAAACGGGTCTGGTACTTCTTCATCTTGGTATAGATGTCGAACCATCCGAGTTTCTGGTACCGGGCAAGAGTTCCTTCCTCAACTTCCTCAGGATCAAGACGCTCAACCTGTGGAAGAGTCATACCGAAGTTTAGGGCATCAACATTGCGTGTCTCAACAGCTGCACCGAATTCCAGCATGGATTCAGCTTCAGTGTAGAGAATATGCTTGATGATCTCCTTCTTCATTGCGTCCTTATCGGAAGCTAACTGGCCAAATTTATACACCATGATTAGACCTCCTTAATAATCTGGACACGAATCACAATACATTCAGCATTTACTCCTGCCTGTGCAATACTCTCTGTATCGTCATCAACTGCAGTCATTGCGATACCAAGTGAGTAGGCACAGCTAGCGATATCGGAAAACTTATCGTGTTCTCCATATGCCCGGATACCAATCTTATCACCGAGTGCAATAGCTGAGTGACCTTTACAGAGCGGAACTGAAATTTCATCGCCTTCACGATACCGTCTGATAGGCATTGAGACATCTGATTCATAATATGACTCATTATCAACACCGTATACATACGGAATACGTGCAAGGTAACTGGATCTCAGAGTAAATCCAATGGGCCTATCAGTATGACCTGCATAAGTGACCCATGGACGACCATTCGAATCAGTCTTGGCCGTATTATACTTGACAGAAACACCACCGAAGTAAGCCTTGTCATCAATATAATGCATGATCTGATCTGCATCATTGACAAGACCTCCACCGGAGATCGTCGCGTCGTTATTCAATGGCATTACCATGATAAACTACCTCCTTTTAAGGATTATTTGAACATATTTACATATCGTTCGCTGTTGAATCCCAAGTCAGTCATACATTCCTCAAAAACCTGTTTTTCGGTTTTCTGACCAGAACCCTGCGTACCGAGACCCTGGGGAACACCGTTGAGCGTAGACTTCTCAATAAGAGATGTCCTCATACCGTTCAGGATATCGATAGCCTGGATTCTTGGAACTTGGGAAACAAGGCTTGATGGGTCTGGAATACCCAGTTTCTTGAGCTGAGAAACTACATCTTCAAATTTCTCATTCAGCAGTTTGTCAGTTACCTGTTGATTGGCAGCGGCCTGAGCCTTGAGTGCAGCAAGTTCAGAAGCCGAATTGTTATCGGTTGTGCCAGTCGGTTGATTCTGCTGCGTGATCTCGGCGTCCTGGGTGCTCTGACCCACCTGAGAGACTGCTTCATCGATCATGGCCTTTGTAGCAGGCATAAGCTCAGTAAGCACAGCTTTTGCGGTGCTTTTTACAATCGCATCCACATCAATGTTCTGAGCTGGTGGGGTTGTCCCTGCATCCTGAGCTCCAGCATTGTTTGTCTGTCCATTCATTCCGTCTACGGTAGAAAACTTCTCAATCATATAATTCACCTCATTGCCCATAGCACCAGAAGGAACAAAGCAAAGAGCCTCTATCTTACGATCAATAATGTTTCCATTTGCATCCTTCATGGTCTCAATTTCTGGAGAAATCTGGTCATACCCTGAAGCTACAAGCTTCTGGGCTGCAGAATTAAAAATAAAGCCGTTATGTGCAAGTTCTGTACCATCAGGAGACATTCCAAGACGGAATGCATACCCGGCAAGTTCTCGCTTTCCCAGCCCTTTCCCATGAAGATCCACATAGATCGGAATAGGTTCGGTTGCATTATCGTGCATCCGACGAATATCAAAGGCACCGAATTTCGAAGGATATGGTTTACCATCATCATCGAAGTTGGCACCCTGATATTCCCCGATTTTCACAACAGTGCCTGAAGTTTTCAGAACATCGTGTGATTTATAATTCAGTGTCATAAGAATCTCTGGGTATATCTTATTCTATTGCCAATATATAAAAATAACACTACAGATACTTAGTTATCTAAATAAAAATTGATTTAAGAGAATTAACTGGTTGATTTTTCCGATTTACTCATTCCAGCACCAGTTGGCCTCTGGTTTCGTGACTGTGGAGTATCAGGATACTTCGGCTCAGGATCTTCATAATCACCATCTACACCTATAGTCGCGCCGTTCCTGACGAGTTGACCATACTGTTCCTTGTGAAGATTCGGATGCTTTGTAACAGCCCTGCATTCATCATAGGTATAGATCCCGGAGCTTGCCATGGCAACAGACTTCTTTACCTGGTCAATCTCAGTAGCAGCCAGTGTAAAGTCAAGCTTAACCCTTAGATATTCAACCGGATAGGTCGGATCAATTGCCAGTAATCTCTTCTTGGTATTCTCTAAAATCGGCTTAGAGACTTTCTTGGCAATCTGCATTATCTTAGTATTAGTATAGTTACTAATGAGTAACTCTGATGCATAACTGTTGGCAGAAACCCCGGTCACAATCGATTTGGGAACATTTATGGCTCCCCATATCTGATCAGTAATCTGGGTAAACAGCTCATTTGGTGCCATATAACTCGTATTTGAATGTTCAATTGGGACAATTTCCACAGAATTCAATGTAACATATCCCTGATCCGGCAACTTATTAGAGATCATATCTGCATATGCCTGACAGTCACCTTCAGCCCGCTGTTTAGCCATATCCATCATTTCGGTTATGCCTCCTGCCCCGGCAAACTTATCCAGTGAATACATTTCAGCATCCAGTTTATGATGATCTCTTGGTACATTGGCCCATCTCCACATTGCATCAATGGCCATAATAATTCTCTTTTGCCAAACAGCCAATATTGCACGCTGGAGTGGTGAGACAGCATAGAGTCCATACGTCATTCTGCCACGAGAATCAGTCTGCCAAATCGGAGTAGACCTCATTTTAACAATATAACATTCATCAATTGGGTATTCTCTCTGTAAATGAGGAACATTCTCATCTACAACAACCCAGTTTACCTTGGTTATAACCATCTTAGATATATCAACCAAAGGTGACATGATACGCTCTAACGTATCAAGTAACGTAATTTTACGGTTTGGTAAAACCTCAAGTGAGAAATCAACTGGATTCTCATGAATATAGATATTGCCGTAGATTGAAAGAAGCTCTCCATATACTTCCATAATCTCGGTCATATCGTTCAGTTCAGCCAGGTAATTAGCATGTTTCACCATTTTCTCAAGTTTTTCCAGTTCGGGTACTTTACCACCCGGAATAAACATGTCTTCGATGTTTGCAAATTCAAAATATTGAAACGCCTGACCAACCATCGTGCCAACCTTGTCAATACCACCACCTACTTCAGGTTCCCATGCATACATCTGCTCAAAGATGTCCTCTTCAGGCATCGTATCCCACTGGGTCATTCCAATGATGAAGTTTGTAAAGCTGTTTGCCACCCTTTTCGCAGCAACCGTACCCCCACCAAAAATTGGATCCTGTATACGGGCAACACTCGAAAAAACCTCCTTAATCTTCTTGACAATTCCCATGATATTACCTCAAAATAACCTGTATAAGTCTATGCATTCACTATATTTATTAGTGATAGCGTATAACATAAGTCTACCCACAAAACAGACGAACCAACCAAAGGATAGAATCTCATTACCGGTTCTTCCTTTGTTGTTCCGTTTGAGACCTTTCCTACTTATCAGAACTGATCGTTTGGTTATACAAATCGTGGCATAACCATCGGTGGCATCATACTCATCAATTCGAAATGCGTTAAGTACCAGCATAGATTTGCCACACAGTCAGAAACGTCCTTACTTCGATTCCACAAGTGATTCACGTTTACTTTTCCAGACTTTCCTTCCTCAACAATCAGTTGATCAGCCTCTTCTTTAAGTTCTGGGTCCCAGCAAATTTCCATTGGATATTCGGCTTCAGGATCCATATGAGAACGCCAGGTATCATAATCCTCTTTGGTAACGATATGTTTCTCTGGTAAAATTCCATGTTTCTTATAGACCTGCTCATTAACTTCCGGAAACATCCAGGCATCAAATACGAATGCAGAGACATTACAACGTGGAATTGCCTCATGGATAAATTTCCAGACATCACTGGACATAATAAACGGGTCACCATCTTTCTTCCTGAAATAATAAACACCATCACAAACTAGTCCTTGCCATGGTCGTTTATACCCAATTGCCACCCCAAATTTGTCGGATGTAGCTGCCGGATCAATGGTCATGACATGGGGATAATGCTCATGTGGTTTTCCCCCACTCCTCAAGATGTTATCAAATCCTGGTATCATCCGGATTCCTTCCGGAAACTGTAGACCACCAGCTAATTCCGGTTTACAGCCATAATCTCGCCATAATGTAACAGTATCATTCTTATATTTTTCAAAGAGAGACTTCTTGGAAAATTCAGGCCGTGGATTTAATTCCCAGGTCGGAGCAATGAGCCCAATGGATTGGACGTTATCTATCCCATATAGTTCAACATCATTAATTGCCTGTTTGGCCAGCGTCAATATCGGTCCAGAAGTGGTCTTTGGACTGGAAACCACCAGCATTTTACCCCAATCACCCAATGTATCCCTAGACTTATTCATCCTGGTATATACTTCCATACCCGCACGTTTTGACTTGGATTCCTCAAAATAATCTATTTCATCTAATCCTACGAGAAAATTGGTCCGGCCAACCGCCGTATTAATCCACGAACCCAGGACCTGTGCATGAATATGCTTATCATTATAGTCAATACGGTCATTTTTGAAGGAGAAGTTGAACCACTGACCAAGCCATTCATTATTCTCCATGGCATTCCGCATGTTGGCAAATATTCCATCCTGTGCCAGCTGGGCCGAGGTAGCCATCATCGTTAAAAATAATTCCTGGCTCCTACTCAACCTGAAGAATTTCTGTGGCTCCGGTAATCTTGCAATATCGAAAAATGCGTAGCTTGCAATTATAGAGGCCAGTTTTGTCTTTCCACTATTATGCACCACGAATCCATTTGCAATATAACAATTTCCATCCGGGACATGTAAATCATACATGTCAATTACTTCATTCGTTTTATCAATAGACTTAATTTTTAGACTATATTTGGGTAAAGATGATGTTTTACCATTTGATTGATTTATGTAATTTAGGCATGTATTTATCCCATCCACCTTATGTTTGGTATTGAATCCTATCTCATCCTTAAACTTCTGTATGTTTTTACCATATACCCTGATGGTATATGCATTATTTTCACGCTTTACCCTAGAACTATATTCAACGGACTTTCCTATTGATATCCCAGATACTATACCGAGTTCCAGCAGTAATTGTTGTATTTGATATGCCAATTGCTCTGAAACGGTGGTAGTAGTAACTATAGGCTTCTTGTAATTGCCAGATTTTGCGAGATATGCACTTCCATCTCCATCAAAATAACAACGTAGAAATGCTCTCTTAACTTCAGTTGGCCCCTGCAGTATTATATCTGGAATTTCTTTTGTTGTAGAATTCCAACATCCTACACCAAGTGCATGTACAAATTTGCATACCTGACTATGTAATATGGTGATAGTCTTTGCATCCGACGTTAATTTCTTATTTTCTCCAATATCACAATGAAACAGTGTCTCTACTAAGTAAGTATAACGACTCAGGGTTTCTGGATTCTCTTTGGTAAACTCACACCTGTTTTCACGACCAATGGTGCCATCCGCTATAATATAACCTATGAATTCTGCCAGTTCTATAGACAAACGTATAGGAAATGAACACGGTTTGGTTCCTTTGTAATATATTCCCTCAATTGATTTTTTAATATGACTCGGGAACTCATAAGATGTGAGTTCGCTATGGATACTATGTCTCCACGATATAACATCGTTTACAGACAGATCACACACTCGTACCCATTCACCATCACGAAATACCTTGTGATCCCCACTACACTCCAGTTTAAATCCATACTCTGTTGTTACTATCCATTTTTGCTTTTGTCCTGCATATATCACTTCGTCAAACTTTACCCATCTCTCCCCGTTGCAAACCATTGTTGCTTTAGAAAATGGAATATCCTCAATCTTTATGAGGCCCACATCGGTTTGTATTAGAGAAGTTCCTGATATACAGCGCTGACCAAGTGCAAGATAGAGATCCCGGATCATCTTGGCATTCTTATCATATTTATGCCGGTAGAATAGCCGTAGATATTCTTCCTGCCATGGAAACAGTTCTTCCTCTTCTAAAATATTGAAGACATACCAGACTGGATCCTCAGATCCTTTGATCATCCCGGTCATATATTCCCTGAAATCCTTTCCATCCAGGGTCTCGCCCTTCGTAATCTCTATCTCATCATTCCGGTACAACGAATTCTTCGCCAAGTTTAACCACCATATTGCCTTTTAATTCACATTGCCGTGTCGGAAATAGACAGGGACGTCCGTGAAACTGCTCAAGACAGACCATCTGTCCTCTGAACATCATCTTACTAAAGCAGTATTTCGCCCCTAATTTCATAATTCACCGTAGAAACAAGAACCATACCGATAATCCAAATCCTGCCATACCAATTACAAATCCCATAAGTAATGAGAACTGGTCGTTTGTCAATCTATTCACCTCACGTAATCCATAGGGGAATGATCATGAGAACCATCCACTGCGTCTTGCAATGTCAATGGTCCCGATTGTCACAAACAGAATCAGTACAATTAGTACGTCACGTTTCAATATTCTGTTCATATTTTCTCCGCTAATACTGGTATACTCGTGGACATGCCTTCGATGGCCTTCAGAGCTTTCGGTCTGCATTCATCACAGAGGTCCATCATCAGTACATTGGTTAGTCTCTTGAAATCATTGGTTATATTTATGATTTGGAGTTTTGGGTCAGACTTATTGAGTTTTCCATCTATCTCGGCCATAACCTTGAGATTTTCACGAATTTCCTTAATTAGGCGGATAGCCATGTCCATCGTACTGCGTTCGATCTTCGTATCTACGATCATTCCATCTAGCCATAATTCAAGGATATCCGCAAATTTCACCATCTTTAATCGGACATAGTCCGGGTTGTCATGATGTAACGCAGATTCGTGGCTACAATGATGGTAAATATGTTCATTTACGGCTTCTGGGGTCATTCCAAGGGCATCTGCACAGTCAAATGCCGTTCTATGATAGTTAAGAATGAGCCGTTCCCATGATGCAGATGTGACGGGATCCCTACATAAAGGACAATTCTCATCGTAAATAGTATTCACCCTCTATATTTACTATTAATAACATGAACAGTTATTAGATAGAACTTAATAAAAAAGATTTGGGTAATACCAATAAAAATGGTGCTGTTAGCACTTTGGTCCTTTTTTAGTTTTATTACCAATTTTGTTTGCAGGTCCCTTCTTACCACCAAACTTTGCTGGTTTCTTCGACTCAGTGTTTTTACCCTGATTAGCCGTTGCCATATCCATCTATTAGATTAACAAGGATTTATAGATGACTACCGTGGAGAAAATGGATATTTTGTTGAGAGAATTGGAATTTTTTTTTTTGGGAATTGTTAGTCGATGGAGAAAATGGAGATAGGTTGGTGGCATGGCCGAAATTTTTTGGGCAGAGATTTTTGAGATAATTGTGGAGGAAATGGAGAAAGAGTTCATTTTTTGGGCTCTGGTAGATTGTGGACGATCAGCGGTGATACAGCGCATATAAGTAGCAATTTTTCTTCTGCTTCTTATATCATTGCTTATCATCGAGGAGTTGAACAGAATGACACCAGATAGTATCATTAGAATTCAACTGACTGCACCATATCAGTCAGTAGTTCGTGATGTGAACGATGTCCCTGAATCAATCAGGGACTTGTTATTAGAAGATATCCCACATGACTATGGGCTCTATCTTCCATTATAATCTTTTATTTAATCCTGACAGGGCATCAGTTGAGGCTGATGACCCAGGAGTTGAACTAGATGACAAGAATGACTGTTGAGCAGGTTAAGCTGCTCAAGGATTTCGACTACCAGTACACGGTAGTTGAGCGTATCGGGCATGAGAAAGCCGCCTTCTACTTTGCATCACATGAGTATGATGCATACCAGAAGGAGATCGCCTCTGCTCAAGCAGCAGGGGTTCTCGTTAGTTATGGGGCCAGATTTATGAAGGCCCGATAACACCCCTTATTTTTAGACTATATATCATGTATGTAGCCTGCAACCTGCATACATGAGTAGATCTGCCCACTATAGCAATAGAACACTTCGTACACGTCCTCTTTCCTATAGTGGGGTTATCCGACAGGGCATCAGCAGTGACAGTACTGATGTCCCGGAGTAACTAGCATGGCAGTATTAAAGAATATACCAGAAGGCTACCTTGTGGTAGTCTCCCCAGCAAAGAGTGAGGATACTGTTACCAAGCATCTTGCCATCAGGCAAGACGTATTGGAATACCGATTAACCAAAGACTTGGTTAAAATGGTACAGAAGAAAGGTGTTCTCACTATCGGTGAGGCCAACAGACGTCTCCACACTGACAGAATTGTAGACCCGAATGGTAGGGTCTTTCTGTCAGCAGAGAAGATTGCAAGTGAACACCCCCTAGAATTTAAAATAGAGGGTAAACATATCATGGCAGCACGTTAAATGACAGTGAAATATATCAGTGATCTCACTGTTAAGCAGCGGGATCACCTAATCAGGATCTATCTATGGGATAAATACCACAACGGATCTTGTTGGTGGGGAGAGGATGAATCCTACTCTCCACGTACTATAGAATCTCTCATAAGACACCATCTTGTCTATGAGAGGGAAAGTCAATGGGCAGTAAAATGCACATTGAAGGGCATAGAACTAGGTAGAAGGGGATTTGTCCGAACCTGTGCCTATGATGAGATATATCGGGAATATGCCGATCAATAACCCTAACATTTTTGATGTAGTGTTCAATCACATTAGGGCTGTCCATCCCACCAGCAACTAGGTGGGTATGGAGAAACTAACATGACAACCAATTTCCAGCAGCTCGTAGCACGAGCACATGCCCAGGCAGAAGAGTATGGACTTCGTTACCACAATGCACTCTCATGTGCCATATTCATGGCTCATAGATTTGAGCATGAAGTGGAGAGTCCATCTGGGTATGGAGGAGAGATAGCAAAGAGATTTGCTGACGGTACCACCACCACAGACTTTGATAATGAGTCAATGGTATGGTATCAGTTTGCAGTAGCTCAGTCTATCGCATGCAGAGGATTACTTGGTAACTATCTTCTCAGGGAGTGGTAATAATGTCTGCTAGCCGTAGGAACAAACAGATAGAGGTCTTACATAAGGCTATATCTGAACCAGTCATGGACAAGTTAGAGATTGGTACTCCTGGTAAAGGTGGGGTGATCACAGTACATGGTCACTTCGATAACCCAGAAGAGTTCCAAAAACTAATAGACGCTGCAGTGATGCTGCGTAAGTATGCAGCTGAGCAGATGGAGAGATCATAATGACAGCATATCTACACCACAGCAACTACCAGGAATTCAAGACTAAAAAAGAGTCTGAAGGAATGGGTAGGAAAAGAGGTATGTACTATAATACCACGTATGCAGGGTGACGAATACGTAGACAACTACGTAGGAGCCATTGTAGGGCCTGGTCCCTACAACCGCAAGTGGTATGCAGAGATTGTTGTCGAGAATAACATAGTTGTGAAGGTGAAATAGATGGTACACTGTAATACAGAAGAGTATCGAGAGTACTTAATAGATCAGGCTGAAACGCCTGAAGAAGAGCAGGAATATGAAAACATGACTGATGGAGAGATCATGGACATATTCTGGTCCGGATATGAGGACTACTGTTATGAAGTTGAGAAAGATCGTCGTCTATGTGAAGATGACGATTACTAACCCTTATTTTTGGGCAGATAGCATGTCAGCCCATGTATGACTGATATGCCTGCACCAGACAGTAACTGGTAGGAATTAGACCATGGCAAAGAATGTAGCACCCAAGGCACAGACTCAGACCACCACCACCGTTGTTGGTATCAATATCTCAAAGATGGTGATGGATAATCTGAGGTCTGCACGGGAAAGCATTGAAAGCATAACAGTTGACCTTGCTCTTCTCGATGTAGACACTATGGTGGCATCACTTGCAGAGAACATCATTATCATTGCTGATGATGTGAACAATCACTTATCAACAGTGGTTAAGGGCAAGAAGATTAGTACCGCAGATGCAAAGAGACAGCTTGGTGATATCACCGTTGATCTCTTACTCAAGCTCCTTGATGAGACAATCACTCTTATTGAAGGGACTGAGCAGTTTGGTAATACCACTCTATCAGTCAAGTCACTCAAGGGTATCAGAGTAGCATCTGAAAAGATAAAGGATGATGCAGCAGACCTAATGATAGAGAACAAGATCTACAAGGTCAGAAATCCATCCTAATCACCTTCTTTATGGCTCACAGCACCCATGAGAAGGTCTCTGCCCTCGGAGTAATCCAGGGCAGGAATTAAACAATGAAACTCACTAAGCAGAGCAAACAGATTGCTGATGCAGTCACCGTTGCACTGGTGTTCATCAGCCTGGTATCGTTTGTATTATCCTACCATGCACTCGTTGCAATGGCAGTGAATCATGGATTACCAGTCTGGTTAGCCTGGTTGTGGCCTCTCTGTCTTGATGCATTCATGATCACCGCTTGTCTTACGGTGATCAGGTTTCAAATGCTCAAAGTAAAGACACTATATCCATGGTCTGTAGTCATTCTTACGACTGCAGCATCATTAGGATTCAATGTGGCATCTGTTTACAATACTGGTGATCCACTCACCATGTGTATGTATGCAGTACCACCACTCACAGTGTTTGTAGCATTAGAACTCCTGCTCATGATCATCAAGGTAGAGCAGAAATCTACACCAAGAAGACGTCGAACACCAGTACGCAAGACAGTAGTGAAGGTGACAGAATGAAACAATCGGTATTGCGAGAAGGGACCAGAGTAGTCAACTGTTACATGCTATCCAAAGACCATGGGAAGCATGGAACCATCCGAAACTCTCTTTTTAATCCTAGAACAAAGGGTTGGACCAAGGTATGGGCCTGGATCCAATACGATGATGGGAGTGAGAACAGTGAGATGAAGAAATATCTGGCCAGGGAGGATGAAGTATGTCAGTGAAGAAGTATTCAATCGAACTTGATATTGAATCATCTATGACAATCGAACAATTAGCTAGGAAATTAGATAGATTGGATAAGATTGAGACGTTCATGATCAAGCGACGAAAAGTGGAGAGCGTAACAAGCTTTCCTAAATTTGACCGAATTGTTGGAGAAAACGTAAGGGACTCACAACCCTGGGAGTAATTATGTCAAAATATAGAGTGTGTAATGTATGTGGTAAACCAGTAGATATTACCAAACACCACATCAGTTTTAACAACACAAATGTTGATGGGACTCGAGCAAAGCGAAAGTCCTACGAGCACGTTGAGTGCTCAGACATCATCTAACCTCCTATTTTTGTAATCCCATAGAGGGGTACAGTTAAGGCTGTACTCCGTGGAGAACTAACATGACAGCAGACGAACTATGCATCGAAGTATCTGTACAGACCATGATCGACGCACTCGAAGACTCTGGAGACTACAAAGTCTTCACTGTTGATGAAGATGGCATCGAGAATGCTGTAGACTGGATAACTGATGAGTCTGATGCAGATACCATACTCGGCCCTATAGATTCAGAAAGCATCGTCAAACATCTTGAGGACTCGATTGATGCAATGGTTATAAGAATGCAAGAAGAACCCAATGATCAACTCATCGGTATCTTCGTACAGTATCTACAACGTGAGGGATATATCGGAAATCTCATCTCAATGATGAGAGCAACTGGTGTGCCCCTTGAGAAAATCATCAGACACTACATTAATGATGCACTGACCGAAGAGAAATCAATGATGGACAAGGAGTTGTACTAATTATGAGGAAGGATTACAACTTCCACTTTCTCACTGGAGATGTAAACTGGAAAGACTATGGTGGAAAGTGGTACAGATATGATGGAGATTCATGTTATACAGTCATTGAACTGATCAACATGGACGATGCCTGTGGTGATACATCGTCAGGCAAGTTTTTGATTATTATTGGTACAATTGATCTATCAACTATATCATATTCTACCATATCGTCAGCATGCCACTCATTTGGAGAACCAGTTGAAGAAGTAATAAAGAATCAGCTATTATTGCTAGAGATAATTCATGGTCATGGAGACCATGATACTATTGCTAGTAAATATGGAAACAATTATACAAAGCTCATGAAATGGGCAAAACAATTCTAATCCACTCATTTTTACCCATAGAGGGGCAGGTAACCAATCCTGTCCCGTGGAGTAAACAACATGAACAACAAGAATGAAACTGAAGCATTCAAAGCAATCAGCCAGCATTGTAACTACATGGGTACCAATCTCGCTGAAGTAGGTAGGCTCCTTGCATATGATCATCCTACACTTCAACAAAACTTCATGAGGATTGTTATTGGGTTTATCGAAACCCAAGCGGAGAAAGAATACAGTGATCTCCGTAATGAAGTAACAGTAGAGCAGTGCAAGAAATTTAAGGAGACATATTCGGCAGATGGTCTATATCTGCCATATGTATAATCCTTTTTTTACCTGGATACCTGTGCTATTGTGACAGAATAGTACAGGCTGGAGTAACTAGCATGAGCAATCACAGAGTGAGCTGGGAACAAGAAGTTCCAGAAGTCAGAAAGCTGTTGAAATCCAGAAACCTCACCATTGTCTACTGTAGGCGTGGCAAGGGTACAGCAGGTGGATGGATTGGTATCGGTTGTATATCCTGACAATCTCCCACCAATGACACAGCAAGTTGGTGATGAGACAAATAGATATGACAGATACACCAGGGAGTATGACGAATTTAGGTCCGAACTATTCTCTGCTGTTAAATATGCCTGTGGTCGTGAGGACCGTCATGATGACATAATGACTGACTATTTCGAGGTTAATATCCTCTTATCAGTCATTAGTCGTGAAGACTACGAAAAGAACCAGGCATGGGAGAAACAGCGAAAGGAGAAACTGAAACAGGGTAAAACCTGTAAGGATTGTGGAACTCTGGGTGTCTACCAGAAGAAAAAGGTTGGGTACAGAAATATCTATCTCTGTCCAAACTGTGGTAAGGAGTGGTTGAATTGAAATTATTGTATGACAACGAAGCAATTCTCTGTCCAAATTGTGAGAGAGGATTACTAAACAGCGGTAGAACATCAGTATTTATCCATGAATATGATGATGGATCTACCAGAGTAGACATGAGTCTCCATATGGAATGCCCGTATTGTGGTGATACTATCCTCATAAGTGGGAACGGTGAGAAAGCATGTTACAATTACATAGAGGAATACTGGTCCCATACCAGCCGGTGTAAGTTTTCTCCTATAGTAAAACTCACCATCTAACCCATTTTTCTGGATCAGGTACCAGTGTTGGGTATCCGGGCGATGATTCTAACGATGAGCCCGGGATTAAACAGCATGAAAGCCATAGATTTAGCCGTTGAACTGGCCGCAAAGAAGAACGTACAGAACATTATACCACGAGAAAAGTTATTCATTGATCGTGGCTGTGTTCACTGGTCCAAAATGACCGGTAAAATGTATGGAAAGCGTGCCATTGGACGACCAATGACCTCCAGATGCCTGGAAAATCAGAAGATTGACGGTTGTATATGTCAAAAATGCTATGCAACCCGTATAAATCAGGTTTATCCAAGCATGGGAGCAGCATTACAACGGAATCGTGATCTTGATGTCAATGACATCCTCGAAGATCCGCCATCATTTACCACCACTGACCTTACGTGGAGGTCGAATTGGAATGGTGATTACGAGGATGAACATGATGTCCTGGTAGATTTCGCTATATGTGACGTGCTGAATTATGCCATATGCACAGCATGGACTAAGCAGGGCAATATAGTAGAGCGTGTAATCGATGAACGCCCATCAAATTACACGTTGATGCAGAGTTCATACATGATTAATCAACAGGATGACATGTGGGACTTTGCAGATCAGATATTCACTATCTATACTGCTGATTACGCAGCAGAGAATGATATAGATATCAACTGTATTGGTGCATGCAGGCTATGTAAGCGATGCTATGGTGACTTATCCCACAGACCGAAAGTGATCAATGAATTGCTGAAAGGCGACGAGATCAAATACTTCAAACTGATGGGGATAGAATAATGCATAACGACTACTATTATCTCAGTACACATCGCAGGATGAAAGAGATAGGAGAGATTATTGACCTGGCCGAGTCTGGTAAGAACTTTTATACCAGTCATAAGGTGACCGATAGTTTGGTAAAGATTGATAATCATCTTGATAAAATGGAGGTGGAAGCACGTAAAATTCTAAAATCATCCAAATAATTTTTCGTTAACATCACCAAATCTTAACTAATCAGTCTGTTAATTTACTTCACAATACATGATCTAACCATTTCTTTCATTAACTACACAATAGTTGGCTTAAGCACCACTTGCCGTTTGCCAACCCTATACGCAAACTAACGTAGATACATCTCTACATTCCATCCCTTATTTCAATTTCTAACTCCGGAGCTGAGCCGCTTTTATAAACGGAACATTTAGTGGGCCTGGAGCGCAAACTATCATAGCTACGGCGTTAAAACTCTAAACCATGCCTGGTCCGGATAATTTCGCAGAACTTCCATTCTGAGAACAAATTTAATTATCATAAACGCAATATATTATTATGAATCACAAGTGGAACATCCCGGTTAGTGTAACCGAAAATCCAATTGAGTATCATAGATTACTCCGGATAGCACGACATGACATAAATAAGGAGTATGAATCATCCATACCAAGGAGACGAGCCAACGTTTTACGGATACGCCTGAAGAAATGGCAGCTTGCTCAATTCATTAATAATAATCCTAAATGCTCCAGGTGTGGTCTGAAGGCAACTGAACAAAACATGGAATGTTTTGACTTTCACCACATAAAACCAAAGTTATTCAATCTTGCACCATTCACCATCAGTATGAAACGGCTGAAAGAAGAAGCCAAGAAATGTATTCTGGTATGTTCTAATTGTCATCGCATTATCCATCGTGAAATAGATGATATTACCCTGGAAATTTAACTCTTTTCTTTTTCCATTCTACGATCTTAATACCTGGTCCGGACAATATATGGTAGATATAGTGAATAACATAAATATATATTTTTAATATATAATGGGAAAAAAGTTTGTAAGTGCCTTTATTTTTTTTAGTGTGTGCATGTGTGCATTTTTCCCTCTATTTTTACCCAATAATACTAAAATAAACTAGTCTGACTACATATATAGAAAATTTATTAATTCTCTGAGGTTAGGTTGTCCTCCATAAATATAAAACCATCCCAAATTCGAACTCATAACATATAAAGCCCAGCCCTACACATAAACATCCTGGAGCCAAGCGCACCCAATTCATAGCCTCAGCATATAACCTCCGACCCACCATAATACCCAGGTGCCGCACTCCCAATTGCCCTCATAGTATAATTAGATCTGCACACATTTTGCACACATGCATGCACACATTGATAATGGCATACATCTAACATTACATGCATGGCTACCATACGACTAAACGATGATGTATTCGAACGTGCTAAGATGCATATGGATAATCGGTCCTGGAATCAGTTCCTTGATTACATGATGGACCGGGTATATGGAACACCTGGAGCAAATTCAACTGGAACAAACTACACTAGTAATAATGCACCTGGACCTAAACCGGCACCAGTGCCCATGGATACTAACAGCCTGGAGCGAGAACTCAAGAGCAAGACGTTTCCCACTATGAAAGATGCGAAGAAAGCAGTGGATAACATGAATAAGATCCTGGGCATCGCGAAATACTTCATAGTCCAGGAAACCATAAACGAAATTCCCGTGTTCACTGCCGGGTATCATCCCATGACAACCGAAGAAAAAGCAGAACATGAAAGAAAAAATAGTCCGACCAACGGCATGGGATGGTCCGAGTACCTCAATAGCATCCGGTCACCCAAACAAGAATGCGCAGTTCACTAATACTGTCAATTCACAGTGAGAATTCAACCTATAATGGCGACATCATATCAATTTCATCTATTTTCTCCACTACATTTATATGTCCAAACGTAGACATTGTAGTGTCGAGCCTTACCAGGTTTGGCAGTGAAATCCCGAACCACCGATACGGTATCCCGGCGGGATGGATGTAGGCAGACCAACCCAGCAGGACCACTTGTGAACCAGTCAAAGGTGTGGACGGCAACATACGCCCCCAATGACGACTGGAGCCAGTAGTCTTTCCCTGTGTAGGAGAGGTGATACCCGACGACAAGCAAGGAGAGCTTCGCTCCCCGACCCCACAGGGAAGGCTAGAAATCAGGGAGTAGAAGCCGGTATAGAATTACGAATAACCTCATAGGTTAGACCAACCTCCTAGAGAGTAGTCACTATGAAGCCAACATTACATCTATTTTGCCATCTACGGTAACATGGGTTCGATTCCCATAAGATGG
>Ga0265294_10004688_pt1 | contig 16982 bp, 12 predicted proteins | sample MunlanPumphouse3_FD_192504 | JGI IMG/M metagenome (GOLD analysis project Ga0265294, IMG submission 192504) | Groundwater microbial communities from a municipal landfill in Southern Ontario, Canada - Pumphouse #3 | ecosystem: Environmental > Aquatic > Deep subsurface > Groundwater | place...
TAAATCAATATCTCGATGGTTATCAGGAAATTGCCTTGCTAGCATTTGAAAATATTGATCAATACTTGCCATTGAGTCAAGGGTTACCCATTCCTTTTCCAAACCAATAGAAACAGAATTATTGATGAATTCAAGTTCAATCCCTAAGTTCTTCAACATTGGAAATAAAATCCCAGAATTCTCAAACGCTCTAATTCCCCAATCAAAAGCAAAGCCAGATTCCCAAAATGTGCCAACAAGACCACCAAGGTTTTCTTCTTTTTCACACAATAACACTTTATATCCGTATTTTAAAAGGTAAGCAGCGCTTGTCAAGCCAGCAATTCCACCACCGACAACAATCGCATCATATTCTTTTATCACGGTTTCACCTCACCTAGAAATTCAACAATTTTCCTTATTGCTACTGCTTTACCATCTTGATGAAAACAAATGCAATTGTTTTCATATTCTTCTAATTTCGTTGTTGAAACAGGTGCTTTTTGCCAGCATTTTTTAGCTCCGATTATATTGCCAACACTTACTCTGCGCATAATTCCCCTCACATCAGTCGGTTCCATCTTTGTACAAGATGGATACTCACATAAACGACATCGCATCGCTTCATGCATGATTTGCTTGACATCTTCTGGATATTGAGCAAATAATTTATCTTTAGTAACTGGTTTGTCAATGATTCTAACATAGTTTTCTTGCTCTTTTTGATAGGCAAAAATAGTTTTCTTGTATTTTTTCAAAATAGCATTCGCAGCAGCAATCCCGGAAGTCGTCACAGTTGGAGTTCCTGTTCCCATCACTGTCGATTCTCCACAACAAAATAGATTATCCCATTTCGTTCGTGTATGTAACCGTTTAAACATATGTTGACCAAGCATTTGCTTAGGCCCTGCCACTGCACCATTATTTTTCATAGTATATCGCTCAATTGTTTTTGGCGTTGCCACTTCAGCATAACGTATCCTTTGAGAAAAACCAGGAAATCTCTTTTCTAAAACAGCAATCAATCTTTCTTTTTCTCTTTGCTTTTTTTCAAGATAGGTAACACTGTCTAATAAATCCCATTTTTCAAATGTTGGACCAATCGCTATTACTGTATGTTCATCTTCATCACACAAAGTATAATCATCAATACTAAATATATAAGCCGTAACTTCACTTTCATCAAGCTGTTCAGGATTTCCTATCAGCATTTCAATAGGCGCTGTTCCTTCAGGAATGATATTACGATCAACAACTGTATATAAAACGACACTAGGATAAGTCGGTACTAAGTGTTTTGCCCAAGTACGGCACTTCTTTGTTGTGTAGCGTTCATCTAATAACTTTTCATACAAATTCCAAACTGTACCTGAGTAAATGACATTGTCTGCATTGATAATACTACCATCATCAAGTAAAACTCCTGATGGTTTATTATCAACAAAGACGATTTTGACTACTTCTTTCTCAAGATACATATCTCCATTATTTTCTTCAATCACTTTTTCTAGTTTTCCTGGAAGAAATAGTGTCGAACCCGCTGGATAATAACTGCCACCAACATGATTATCAACAAACATAACTGCTGCTAGTACCGCTGGTGATTCTTCTACTGTACTATAACAATAAGTAGATGTCAATTTATCAAAGAAATGAAAAATTTGCTTGTTGGAAAAATATTTTTCCAATATACTTTTGGCACTCTTATTTAAATATCCGAGAAATTGAATATATGAAAACGGATGACGAAAGATACTCTTTAAAGCATTTTGCTTATTAATTTCATCAGGTGTAGTATAACTAGGAGTTTCAACCATTACATCTTGATATATTTTGAGCATATCGCCATAAAAACGTTTAATTCCCTCTTTTTCAATGGGAAAAACTTCTGATAGCTCTTGAACAAATTGTTCAACATTAGGCCAGAAACGAATTCTTTTCTCCTCAAAATTAACGCAATAAAGTAAATCATGTTTAATGATATCAATCGGCTCTTCTAAACAATTAAATACAAATCGATGAGAATTAAATCCGTTTTCTCCAAAGCCATAAAGCATGGCAGACCCCTGATCAAACGTACGATGACCTCGTTTAAATATCCCACATGACCCTCCAGGATTATAATTTTTGTCAACTATTGCCACTTTTAAGTTGCGTTTTGCCAATAGACTTCCAGCAGTTAAACCAGACAGCCCTCCCCCAATAATAACAACATCATACTTCATACATACCCCCATATATGTTTATTTATTAATTCCTTCATCAATTTATTTCTATCTATGTGCTTACCTAGTTTTTTACCATCTTGGTTTACTGAAGTGTACAAACTCTCTTTTCAAAAACAATCCTTTTCTTTTGGAATATTCATTGATATTTATTCAGAATGAGAAAATTTTTATTCGTGAAAAGCTTCTCTATATAGCCTTATTATACCTTTTTTTTACCTAAAAAGAAAGAGCAAGTTTAAATTGGTATATTAAAAAATGCTCCCTTTAAGGAACATCAATGAAATGATTGTGAAGAGCAATACTTAAGTTTATTTTGTAAAAGAAACTCATGAAATAGACTATCGAACAAACGCTATGATTGTTTCATTCATCGCTTTCTATTAGTAAAGATAGTAACAAGAAGGGGAATAACAGAACCAACGAAAGCAAAAAAAATCAAAATACTGTACTTTATAAAGCCTTGTTCTTGTCGTTTTGGAAATATGAGCCCTAGTATCAATACTAGAAAACATGCCAGTAAAAGTAAACTAGATATAGCAAAGTTATAGATTTTCTTTTTTCTCACAAGGAAATTGATTAAGCTTGTTATTCCAAAAGAAAGAATTACATAAAAACCAAAAATCATGATTTGTTTGAAGAGAACCATGTCTAAAATCCTTTCTTGTTACAACAAATAGAAATTAATCATAAAACTTTCCCTTATGAAAATTTTCGTTTCCCAATTTTTTTGCAGTCATTCTAAAAATAACACATCCATCTGGACATACAATGTTTTTACTATATTTACTATCGCCACCAATATTCTCCAAATCTCCCCCACTTCGAATGGCTTCCATAATTGGAAACATCATCATCATTACTTTAGAGCAAATTCCTTGTCCATTGCTATTAACAGGGCATCCATAAGTACACGTATACGTATCTCCTATTTCTTCTCCATTGCGGCAATATCTTTCTGTCTTATCGCCACGAAGAAATCCAATCACTTCGATGTTCCACTCATATTCTTCCGCATACCACTTTTTCATAACAGACCTCACTTCTCTTGTTTTTATTCATTGTTTCGTAGAAAAAAATTCAAAAAATTAACTATCTAACGATCATTTAAAATATAGGAAGAACCAAATCGTACTTCAATGAATAAGTTTGTTTTTAGTACTTGTTTATATATACTTCTTTTGCTTTTTTTGTAACCTTCATTATAAACTCTGTTTTAGCAAGCGTATAAGCATCTCTATTATTTTCATGCCTTTTCCACAGCTGTAATTTCATTTTTTCATATTCCTTTGCCACTTCAGGATAATCGATAAGATAGTCACGGAAATATAATTCATCATTATCACCAATGAATCTTAGGTGTAAATGAAATACTCTTTCAGAAAAACCATTTTCAGTATATCCTTTATTAAAAGAAATTCTATTTTCACTTTGCTTCATGCAAAGATAGCCATTGCTTAACAATCGATCTTTTATTATTGAGAAATTACTTTCTTGAGACACTTCTAACAAAATATCAATAATTGGTTTTGCCCATATTGTCGCAATCGATGTACTCCCTATATGACTAATTCGTTTCCTATTACTTGGAAGTCCTATGTTTCTTAGTATCGCTTCTTCTTCTAGATACCAATCTTTCCAACAAGCACGATGTTCTGTTAAAAAGATAGGAAATAGTTCCCATAATTCTTGTAAACTCATTTCTGAAAGCCTTTTTCCCATCCATTACCTCACAATGCTTCTACTCCAACTTATCAATCAATTGACTATATCCCATTGTCTTTTCATAATAATCAATGGTACCCTTACCTTTATTTTCTCAGGTCATGAGCCAACTGATTGTAGGTGGCGCGCTCATAATACCTATTAACTTCTAAATTCTTTTTTTCTTTTTTCCTTATACATCTCTTGATCAGCAATATTGATGAGATCATCAGAATTTATCCCATCCTCTGGACAGTAAGCCAATCCTAAACTGAACCCTAGAAATGGTAAATCAAAAACCATTGCTTTTGTAACATTCTCTCTAAACTGATCCCCGTTAAAATGAGTATAGTCAGTCTTGATGAGACAAATAAATTCATCTCCAGCAAAGCGGTAGACTTCTCCTGTTTCTTGAATAGTATTTTTAATTGCTAAAGCAAATTGGGCTAAGTAAAAATCCCCTTTGGCGTGGCTATAAGTATCATTAATTTTTTTTAGATTATCCAAGTCAATGAAAACCACAAGAAAATTCTGTTTATTTTCTATTAGTTGATCCATTTGTCTAAATAAAGAATACCGATTGTTAATCCCAGTCAAAGAGTCCTTGTAAGCAATGTTTTTAATTTCTATCGATTGGGCTGCAAGCGAACTTACTTGGTTAGAAAGATTTTGTTTGTCTAGTTCTGCACCGACTTTTTTTTGAACCACAACAAATAAATAAAAGATAATGGCATAAATGAGAATACAAAGACAAATGACAGCATAGGCATGAATAAAATATTCGGGTCGTTCAAAAATCGTAGTCGGAACAAAAAGAATAAAGTACAAGACTACATACGATAATACAAGAGAGAAATTTAAAATCCACCATCCTTTATCCAGCATTTTCGCCATTTTCAAGTATGTGGGAGTGATAAATCGAAACAAAATAGGTAAAAATAGAAGATAGGTAAGCACTCGAGCAGCGGTGTCAATCAAGGGATTATTTTGTTGGTAAAAAATATAGGCTGTAAAAAGGCCATTGGTAATAGCAATATTACCGATTACTTGCGAAGACAACAAGGCAAAGACTAATTTTCCACCTTTATATTTTGCAAAGAATATGAATAAAAATAAGTGAGGTAAAACAAGGGTGATAAAATAAAAACGAATATAGGTTAGTATTCCAAAAAAATGAATCAATACGGCATTTATTATAGTAATAATAAGAGCCCCAACAACAATTCTCACAATGTTTTTTTTCTTCGGTTCTTTGATAGGTATCATCACAAGCAAATAATAAATAATAAACACTTGCGATACAAATAATCTTAACATAGTAGCATCTTTTGGCATTTGTGTTCACCTCATTATAAAAATATCATCACGATTTACAAAGTTTAGCCATGGTTTGCAGTTTTTTGTTACAAAAAAATTGTTTTTTATCGCTTCACTCTCGGAATAAATTCATCCTATTTTTAGATCATTTAAAATCTAAATCTGTTTGGTATACCTTAAACCACAAATATATTATATCATAATCTTTTTTTAAAATACATTTTTTTAGCTTTTCGAATCCTTTTTTTGTTTTCTCGTAATGAATTCAAATCAATTTTAAAATTAGAAAAAAGCTCTAGCACAATATTTTGTACCAAAGCTCAAGTTCTTAAATGGGGCGGACGATGGGAATCGAACCCACGAATGCCGGAGCCACAATCCGGAGCGTTAACCACTTCGCCACGTTCGCCATCAAAAATGGCAGGGGTAGAAGGATTCGAACCCTCATCTACGGTTTTGGAGACCGCTGCTCTACCGTTGAACTATACCCCTAGTTCATGCCTTACTATTATACTAAAGTTATCCCTTATTTGCAAGTATTTTTTAAAACAAAAAAAGAAAAGAGTATCTTCTGGATACTCTTGTGAAAGGCTATTAACAATTTAATTGATCGTATAATTTTACTCCATGAGTAGAAATTAAAATATAGGATATTGCTGTCACAATTATGGCTAACAATGTTACAAATAAATAAGCCAATGAAACACTAGATAGTACAACAAAGCCCAATAGAATGGCACCAACTAATAAAATTGTGATTACAAATGAGAAGGCCATTGTTACCAATACACTCATGGATTGTTTAATTGCCTTAATTTCTTGGTCGTAATCAAATCTCGGCAACAATAAATTAGCATACAATCCTAACAAACTAATTGATATTGCAAAAAGAGAAGGGATTAACACAATCATTAAGACACTAAATAGATCCAGTTTTAAAAATATTGCCGCAATAATGGCATCAATTACAATAATAGGTAGCGTAATAATAATATTCACAAATATTTTTCCCATAAATACCGTTTTTGTTGGAATTGGTGCTGATTTAATAATCCAAAAATTCTTTCCTTCTAGTGACAATGAACAAGATGTTGTACTTGTTAAAGATACCATAAAGGTAATTAGACCAATGATGATGAGAGTAAATAGTCGTTGATCGATTTCTTCACCAAAATTGATGAATTCACCAGTTTTAGTAATCAAAAAAATTAACATCACCAAAGATAAAAGTGGACCAACAATCGTATTTAATAAATACATAGGAGTACCAAAATACTTTCTTATTTCCTTCCCAAAAATTGCTTCTGTCTGTCCAACAACTTTTGTTTCAGTCAACTTGAAATCCTTGACAACATCCCCACTCACTGTTGTTGTATTCGCTTTATGATAATTATGACTAACTAAAAGAATAAAACCAACAAAAGGAACTGCCGATATAACGACAAATATGAAGAAGTGATTAATATTACCTTGGATGCCTGAAAACGCATAAGGAGCTAAGAAATAGGCCTTATTTAGAGTATTAACGATACTATCCGTGAAACCTTGCGGATCTGACTCAATAACCTCTGCTCCCATACTTCCTAACATCACAACGAAAATAAACACCAATGAAAAGATAATAGTAGCAAAATTTTTAAGTTTACGCTTAATAGGGATTAGCCCTAACAAATAAGCCAAAATACCACAAACAGTTACAGGTAAAAGTGGAATAAACAATATTGCTACAACTGCAAGTACCCAAAACAATACTCCTGTTGGATTAAAGATTGCATAAATGACTAAAGCAGGAAAATAAGTATATAACATGATAAAATAATTAACCAATAACAAACTGACCAATTTACTAGCAATGATGGTACGAGGTCTTACAGGTAAAGCCATCAACATTTCAAAATCTTTCGCCTTAAATAAGTATCCATTGGCACGAGCAATCGTCATGACTACGGACATTAAGGACCAAAAAACAATACCAACTAGTAAAATGATTTCTGGCTTTCCTCCAGCAACAAATGCTGTTTCGAAGACATACATATAGACACCAAACAGCGCCATCATTGCCAAACCAGCAATACCGATAAATATCAGCATGATGATCGAACGTGCACGGTTTTGCGACTTTTTAAAGAGTTTATTGATAGCAAACGAATTAATTAAGCTTGCTTTTAAGATTGTCCAAAAGTTACGCATTGTTTTCCAACTCCAAAAAAACGTCTTCTAGGGATTTGTTACCACGGACATCTTCCATGGTTCCTACAGCAATAATTTTTCCGTTTTTAATGATTGCTACTTTATTACACAACTTTTCTGCAACCTCAAGAACATGAGTTGAGAAGAAAATACTTGTTCCTTCCGCACACATTTCTTTCATCACTTCTTTGACTTGATACGATGCCTTTGGATCTAAACCTACAAATGGTTCATCTAAGATTAATAATTTTGGTTTTCTAATTAAAGCAGATATTAACGCAAGTTTTTGCTTCATACCATGAGAATAACTAGAAATAATATCTCCCAAATTTTTTGTAATTTCAAACATATCAGCATATTTTTTGATTCCCTCGCTACGTTCATCTTGAGAAATTTGATAAATATCACTAATGAAATTAAGATATTGAATCCCCGTTAATGATTCATAGATGTCTGGATTATCAGGAATATATGCCGTTTTTCGTTTACACTCTAATGGATTTTTCTTTACAGATAAACCATCAATGCAAATTTCTCCTGCTTCAAAATCAAGAATTCCAACTACACATTTAATTGTTGTCGTCTTTCCTGCCCCATTATGACCAATAAAGGCAAATATTTCACCAGAGTCAATGACTAACGATACATTATCAACAGCCTTTTTCCCCTTCGTGTACGTCTTAGATAAATTTTTAATTTCTAACATAGTTTCCTCCGTTTATTCCTATGGAACCATTATACAACATTATACAATTATATTCAAGTTTATTTTTAATTATTTTTATTTATTTTTAGATAGAACATATCTATTTCCGCCTTCGCTTTTGCCCTGATATAACAGCTCATCTGCTTTTACATATAACTCATCAAACGTCCGCCCATCATATGGAACAATCAATGCTCCAATGGTCACCGTCATCGGTTCCTTGATCCCATCAAAAACAAATCTTTCTTCAATAGCCTGACAGATACTACTAAGTTTCGCCTCTATTTTATTATGTGAATAAGCATGTGTGTGCAAAACAATGAACTCGTCACCACCAAGTCGACATACAATATCATTTTCGCTGAACATAGACTTTAGAATCAAACCAAAATCCTTTAGGACTTCATCACCAAAATTATGGCCAAAGCTATCATTTATTTCCTTAAAACGATCTAAGTCAAGCATATAAAAGCCATGAATTGATTTCGTTTCTTTTGCAATGAATTCATCAATTTTTCTTCGTGCACTTCTTCTATTGTATAGTTTTGTTAAAAAATCTTGTTCTGATTGCTTTAATAAATAAAATTCTTTTTTCTTTTCTTTTTCAATGTTTGTTATATAGGCATAACACAACAATTCTTTCTTCTCAAGATTTTCAATAACATTGATATGACCACGTGCCCATACAAAATGTCCTTTGTCTTGATATATCTTAAAATCAATGGTTTTATTTGTTTGTTCATGACGATAATCAAAAATAATTTTCTTTAAATTAAAATAGTTTTGAAGGCGACGATGATCTTCTTTATTAATCTTATTTAAAATAACATCATTGAGTTCATCATACCAATTAATCGGTTTATCCATGACAAGATTTGGATCGTCTTGAGTAAATTTATAAGTAATCCCATCTGTATTTAAATCAATAATATATGAGTACATTGCATAAGACATCATTCCTTCGAGATGAGCTTGTGTTTTTTCAATCCTTATCTGGGCCTCTCTTTGGATTGTAATATCTTCAATAATCCCTACAGCCTTATCAAAACTACCATCCTCATTCACAACAACAGAACCATGAATCCTTTTCCATGAAAAAGATCCGCGTGTGTTTTTTGTCTTGACAACACAAAATTGTTTGGTTGCTCCTTTTCGAATTGTTTGAATGAAATGATTAATGATTTCTTTGTTTTCATCATCAAGAAAAGCTAAGTTGGTAACTTTCGTGCTCAAATGTTCAATCACTGAAGGCAGTCCATACATTTTATCCGCATTGGTAATAAACTTTAAAGTATCTGTTGCTATTTCATAATCAAGCACGACCTTATCCGTTTGCAACATGACAATTTCATATCGATTTTTACTGATCTCTAATTCTCTTTCCAGTTGTTTTTGCTTTGTAATATCAACCAAAAGACAACAACAATATTTCTCGTCATGCTCTAAAATGATGGTGCTTTGGTCAGAAACCCAAATACTATCATTTTCCTTCGTGTTCAAGCGATACTGATGATTGTATATTTTATGGTTTTCCATTGTTTGATTCAATAGTTGCTGTGTTTTTTCATCTGCAATGATTAAGTCATAGGAATTTTTAAATTTATCAATAACTTCTGCTTGAGTATATCCTAACATCCGATAAAATCGTTCGGAAGCATAAACAATTTCATGGCCTTCACTTAAACGATATTTAATCAGTCCTCCTGGGGAGTTGTTGGTAATAAATGAAAGCTGTCGATAAATATTGCGATATTCTTTTGTTTGTTGATTTGCATAAATAAATACAACGACTACCAAGGCAGTGAAAGCTAGTGTTAAGCCTGTAATTAATCGTATTGCCCAATCAATAATCACTTGTGTGTTTTGGGTAATAATGCTACTGGGAAGAACAGAAAGGATGACCCAGTCATTGATACCCAATCGTGAGTAATATGTAAAAAACGTTTCCTTATTTAATAAATAGCAAGCAGTTCCACTTTGATTTTTCTCGATATTATCCCGCATTTGAGGAAGGCTACTATCTTCACAAAACTCTAACTGACCAAGGGTTTCCCAGGCATCCTGGTCTATCATTAAGTTATCGTTACCACTATTTAAAATTTGGATTCCATCATCATATTGGAAAATGACTGTATATCCTTGTTCATTAAAAAAATTAGTTTCTATCTTGTTTGCTAGATTAGATAGTAAATAGGTTGCTCCCAACATGCCAACAATAGTGCCTTCTTGGTAAATTGGGGCATACACCACAAAAACATTATTTGCATCTAATTTCGATTTTACTGCTTTTGAGATTCCTGACTCCCCAGTCAACGCTTTTTGATAATACTCGCGATCGTTAAGATCAATTGTTTTTCCACTACTATACGTTGCTATGCCATTTAAGTCAGTTACAAATAGTCGATCAAAAATGCTTTCTTCTTTAAGCTCTAAAAGCATTGTTAAAGAAGCCTCTGAATTCAAAGGCTCATATTGAGAAAAAACTTTTGCCATGCTTTCGATATAAGCAAGCGATGTATTGATGCGTTCATTAAAAATATTAATTGTTTGGGTTGATAGCTCTTCTAATTGATTTTTTGTTAGGTTTTCAATATGCTTAATACTTCTTTTATTGAAAGAATTTAAGAAAAATAGAGAAAAAATTAGAATTAAAACTATCGAAGAAAACAAAAAAATGAGTTGCTTATTAATCTTATTTTTCTTCATACTATATCCCATCCTATTGTCAGCATACAAATAGATATATATATATCATAATACAAGAAGGTAACAATGTCAATATTTCCGCTTTTCCTCCTCTTTTTTGGTAATTTTTATTTCCCAAATCAACCTTTTTTGTTGGTATTTTAACTATATTATGATATAATAGTAACGATAAAAGGAGCAGACAATCATGCAAACAACATTAATTGGCATTGCTGGAGGAACCGCTAGCGGTAAAACAACTGTTGCCCAAAAAGTCTTTCGCGAAGCAAAAAAATTCGGTTCTGTTGTCGTCATTCGTCTTGATGATTATTATAAAGAAATGTTTAATTTAAACCTCTCAGAAAGAGCTAACATCAATTATGATCATCCTGATTCCTATGATTCTCAATTATTAGTATCACACCTTAAGTTATTAAAGCAAGGCTTAAGTATTGAAAAACCAACCTATGATTTTGTTGTTCATAACCGTAGTAAAGATGTAGAAATTATTAACCCAGCCAATGTGGTGATTGTTGAAGGAATTATGGTTTTTGCAATTCCTGAGTTGAAAAACTTATTTGATATTAAATTATTTGTTGATACACCAGATGATATTCGTTTTATTCGAAGATTAAATCGAGACATTGAGCATCGCGGTCGAACAGTAGAATCAGTTGTTAATCAATATTTGTCAACTGTTCGACCCATGCATTTATTATTTGTTGAACCATCAAAAATATTTGCTGATATTATCATTCCCGAAGGGGGAGAAAATCAAGTTGCCATCGATTTCATTATCACAAAAATAGTAAATTTATTTGAAAAATAAAATAGCCATTGACATGGCTATTTTTTTAGTTCTTTTAACGCAATCGCAAAGACTTCGCTCAAAGTTGGATGAGCATGAATATAACTGTTTGCCTTGGTTATTGATATTTTTTCATTCACAAGTGGTAGCGCTTCATGAATAAGAATACTTGCATCATAACCTATGATATGAACACCAACAATCGTTTCGTTACAAGCAATGATTTTAACAAAGCCCTCTGTTTCATTCATCGATACCGCTTTTCCATTGGCTCGGTAATACGATTTCCCAATAGTAATCTCCAAATTCATTTTCCTTGCTTCTTCTTCTGTAATACCAATTGTCGCTACTTCAGGAAAGGTGAAAACACATGCGGGAATGAAATTGAAATTAATGGTATCTTTTTCTTGCAAAATATAATTTAATACACGATAGCCACTATAGGTTGCCATATGTGCTAACATTGTTTTCCCTGTTACATCCCCAATGGCAAAAATATTGGCAACATTGGTTTGAAAATGATCATTTACTTGAATGCCTTTATTTGAATAATGAATGCCTACACAATCCAAGCCCATATTTGCTACATTTGGTTTTCTACCAACGGCTAGTAATACTTTATCACAAACTTTATGTTCCTCTTTACCTTTTGATGATACTGTGACTATTAATTCATTCTCACCAGCAATTTCATGGACAATGCTATTTGTATAGATTTTAATACCTTGTTGTTTCAAATAGCTTTGCAATCTTTTGGCAATTTCTTGATCAAGCGTTGGTAAGATTTGTTCGCACATTTCAATTACTTCAACATCGCAACCAAAACTGTGAAAGATAGAAGCCATTTCAATACCAATTACTCCCCCACCAATGACCACCAATCGCTTGGGAAGGTCTTTTAATGCCAATAGTTGTTGCGAAGATATGACACGGGGATTATGAAAACCTGGTAAATTTAATGTCATGGAGCTCGATCCTGTTGCAATTACAATATATTTTGCTTGGTATAGTGAATCATTCACTTCAACACTGTTTTTATCTACCAGATGACCATATCCTTGAATCAATTCTACTTTGGCTTTAGTAAGTAAAAACTGAATTCCTTCTTTTAATGATGATACGACTTTTTCTTTTCGCCTAAAGACTTTCTCAAAAGCAAAGGTATATTGAACAGTCATGCCTAATTGCTCACTTTTCGTTAGGTCATTGATTAATTTTGCATTTTGATAATATGTTTTTGTAGGGATACAGCCGTAGTTTAGACAAGTACCACCCACTTCATCCGCTTCAACAAGAGCGACTTTTAACCCCTTTTTACTTGCCTCTAATGCTAATTCATATCCCCCTGGTCCCGCTCCTAAAATAATGATATCATACATATGTTTATTTTAATAAATCCTTATATTTTAGAATTGGTGTTCTTGCTGCTTTGACTTCGTCAAGACGACGAACAAGTGTGTTGTGAGGGGCATTGTGCAATAATTCTGGGCTTTTCAGTGCTTCTTGAGCAATGATTTTCATGGTCTCTATAAAATCGTCTATTGTTTCTTTTGATTCGTTTTCTGTTGGTTCGATCATCATTGATTGATGAAATAGAAGCGGAAAGTATATGGTAGGTGGATGATAGCCATAGTCCAAGAGCCTTTTAGCAACTTCTAATGTTGTTGCTTGTCCATGGATCAAACCATCAAAAACAACCTCATGCTTACATAGTCCAGTAATTGGAAGTTTATATGTATCTTTTAATGATTCTTTCACATAATTAGCATTTAATACTGCCAATTTCGCAACATTGGCAATGTTTTCTTTACCAAGACTTAAGATGTAGCAATATGCTTTCACAACAACTAAAAAGTTGCCCCAAAAACCACTAATTGCTCCAATTGAAGCTTTGCTATGAAAGAAATCAAATTTGTTTCCTTTTTTGATAACACGTGGATTTGGTAATAAATCAACCAATTTACCGACAACACCAACGGGTCCACTTCCTGGTCCACCACCACCATGAGGGGTAGAGAATGTTTTATGAAGATTAATATGCATAATATCAAATCCCATATCAGCAGGACGCGCCATACCTAAAATGGCATTTAAATTGGCGCCATCATAATATAGTAGGCTGCCATTGTCATGCATAAGTTTGGCTATTTCACAAATATCGCGTTCAAAAATACCCATTGTGTTTGGATTTGTTAGCATAATACCCGCAATTTCATCATTTAAGACTTGTTTCAATGCTTCTAAATCAACGGTTCCTTTAGCTGTCGATCCAACCTCAACAACGTCGAATCCACAAACACTACTACTAGCTGGATTTGTTCCATGAGCACTATTGGGCACGATTACTTTTGTTCGTTTATCATCACCACGATTCATATGATATTGTTTCATAATCATCAAGCCCGCTAGTTCTCCATGAGCCCCAGCAAAAGGATTAAACGTAAACTCCTGCATTCCCGTTAATTCACTCAACAATCGCGAAGTTTCATAATAGATTTCTAAAGCTCCCTGGACACTTGTGGCATTTTGTAGCGGATGAATTTTTGTAAAGGCTGGATTACTCGCTATTTCTTCATCAATTTTCGGATTATACTTCATTGTACAAGATCCTAGCGGATAGAATCCTTGATCAACGCCATAGTTTTTTTGTGATAGTCTTGTAAAATGTCTGACAACATCAAGTTCTGTAACCTCAGGCATATCAAAAGAGATTGTTCTTGTTAAGGATTCATTGATATCAAAATGACCAACATCATCATTGGGAAGACTATAACCAATACGATCTTTTTTAGAAATTTCATAAATTAATTTATCGTACATGAGGCTTCCTCCATTAAATTAACCAGTTTATCTATTTCTTCTTTTGTTCTGACTTCACTAGCACACAATAAATATTTACCATCTCCTAGATGAAGTCCGCCTAAAAATCCTTTTGCTTCTAAATATTGGTTCAGTTTATTAATATCTATAAGAGACTGAACAACAAACTCCTTAAAAAATGGTTTGTTCGTTATCGCCACAAATTTTTTTGTTGCTAGCAATTTTTGATATAGATAATGAGCATTGCTATACGCTCTCTTAGCAACGTCTATCAAGCCTTTTTTTCCTAAAAGGCTCCCGTAAATAACTGTATTTAATGCCATCAAACTCTGATTAGAGCAAATATTCGATGTAGCTTTTTCACGACGAATGTGTTGCTCTCGTGCTTGAATTGTTAGAACATAGCCTCGTTTACCATCAGCATCTGTTGTCATACCAACAATTCTTCCTGGAAGTTTACGCAATAACTGATTCGTTGTTGCCATATATCCTAAATAGGGCCCACCAAAATTAAGGGGGATTCCTAATGTTTGTGCTTCACCACAAACAATATCACAACCAATTTCTCCAGGAGTTTTCAATACACTTAATGTGCTAGGATCAGCATTCATGATGAATAATGATTTATTGTTATGTACCCATTCTACAATTTTCTGATACTCTTCAATCATACCATAGTAATTCGGATATTGAACAACAAAGGCCGCTACATCATCCTTTAATTTGGCTTGTAAATCATCGATATCAATGGTACAATCATTTTCTTCAACTACGATCACTTCCATATTTCGATATTTTGTATAGGTTCGAATAACATCCAATATACGCGGATTTATTGTCTTTGCAACTAGGATTTTATTTCTACGTGTTTGAGAAGTTGCCATAAAAACAGCTTCTGCTGTTGCTGTTGCTCCATCATAAAGCGATGCATTGGCAACATCCATATTTGTCAATTCACAAATCATGCTTTGAAACTCAAAGATGTATTGCAACGTTCCTTGTGATATTTCTGGTTGATAAGGAGTATAAGATGTTAGGAATTCTTGCCGTGATAACAATGCACCAACAATACTCGGTGTATATACATCATAAGCTCCCGCACCTAAAAAGGAAATAAGCTGCTTATTTGCATGAGCAATAGTCCCAATTTTTTGGCGGAGTTCAATCTCAGACAATCCCTTATCAAGTTTTAAATTCTTTCTATTTAGAATCCCTTGAGGAATGTCTGTGAATAAATCTGCCATGGTCTCAACACCGATTACCTGAAGCATTTCCTTAATATCTGGTTCATTATGAGGAAAATACTTATACATTGACATTATTTGGCAACCTCAGCATAACCTACTGCATCCAAAAGATTCATTAGCTCTTCTTCATTAGTAATTTCAACTTTAATTAAATAATGATCATATGGATTTTCATTTAATAATTCAGGGCTATCGATGACTTCCTGATTAACCTCGAGAATGGTGCCACTGATTGGTGATAAAATATCAGAAGCCGCTTTCACACTTTCAACCGCACCAAAGGCAACGAATTGCTCTACTTGATCTCCTTCATTACCAGCTTCAACATAAACAATTGATCCTAAACTATGTTGTGCAAAATCTGTTATACCAACATAAGCAATGTTACCTTCAACTTTAATCCATTCGTGACTTTTCGCATACTTTAAATTTTCTAAAATTTTACTCATGATTTTCTCCTATTTAATATATTTTTTGTTTAAAAACTTTTTATTTCGAATTTGGGCTTTGACTAAGTTTTTACGAATACGGATGTATACTTCTGTTCCTATTTTACTATATTCACTGGCGACATAGGCCAAGGCATAGCTATGATTCGTATTGGGAATCATATATCCTGTTGTTACTTCACCAATCTTTTGATCGCTAATCACTATTTCATAGCCACCACGAGCAATTCCTCTATCAAGCAATTCTATTCCCACTAATTTTCTTTGTGGTCCCTCCGTTTTTATTTGTACCAAACGATCTTTGCCAATGAAATCTTCTTTGTCTAATTTAATTGCATAGTTTAAACCAGCTGAAACAGGATCAATTTCTTGACTAATCTCATGGCCATAAAGCGGCATCGCAGCTTCAAAGCGTAAAGTATCACGGCAACCAAGACCACATAATTGGACGTTCTTTTCCTCAACTAAAATTTTAAATAATTCTAAAACATCTTGATGATTTCCATAAATTTCAAACCCATCTTCACCAGTATAACCACTACGAGAAACAATAAATTGCTTATTATTGATTAAAAACTCGGCAAAATCAAACAGTTTTAGCTCATCTAGTGGATACATGGTAAGTGATTGCAAAATCTCAACTGCCTGTGGCCCTTGTAAGGCTATTTGTGAATAAACATTAGACTGATTGAGAATTTCCACATCATATTCTCCTTGGTTTGCAGTAATCCAAGCATAATCCTTTTCTGTATTTGCTGCATTGACAACCAAAAGACAATGCTGATCATTATATTTGTAAACCATTAAATCATCAACAACTCCACCATCTGGATATAGCATTAATCCATATGT
>Ga0265294_10004689_pt1 | contig 16980 bp, 17 predicted proteins | sample MunlanPumphouse3_FD_192504 | JGI IMG/M metagenome (GOLD analysis project Ga0265294, IMG submission 192504) | Groundwater microbial communities from a municipal landfill in Southern Ontario, Canada - Pumphouse #3 | ecosystem: Environmental > Aquatic > Deep subsurface > Groundwater | place...
GAGACGAATTCGTCCATCTTTTACGCCGTCATCGGCATCATAATATGGGCCGAGTGTCGCATCCGGTGCGATAATGGTGAGCGAAAGTGAATTTTGCCTATATCCCCAATTTAGATCAACATTCAGGTTGTCTGTTCCAGATGACACATATTTTGAAAACTGGTCAGTCTCGCCCTGAGTTATTGTGAAATATGTGCTGAGGGGCAATATTCCTCCCAATTTACCCGTATCACCTGCAGGGGTTACAATGTACCCATTATTCTATTCTATGTCTCCTCGGCAGCGGCTGCTGATATAGCCAATGCCGCAATTATCAGTGTCATGGTGATAATTCTCAACGTTTTCATGGTATCATGGAGAATTTGGAATTGAGATATATCGTTTTTCTGGTACAATCATCTACACGTTGACTGACGTGTAAACGATTGGGCCATAAAATGTTAATAAAACGGCGTCAAGAGTCATACGCGTAGAATCAAAAAGGTGTTGCACGGGGCTCACCGAACAGATCAGGAATGGTTGAACCCCACGCGTGCCCGGAGGCAAAACTGTGTTAGTCTTAACATTACTTGAAGGCTTCGCATTTTTTGCTTCCTGAAACTTGAAAAACGGAGGGAAAAATATGAAAATGAAAAAAGGAATGCGGACTTTGTCTGTAATTCTTATGCTGCTAATGGTATCCACAGCAGCAGTTTCGGCAGGAAATGTATTGGATAACAAAAAAGCCATTGAAAACAATTATGTGTCGGTAGAAATAGCCTATTGTATTGCAAATGCCACTTTTGACGACTTTCTGAGTTCTGGCGCATTGCCAGATAAAGAATTTCAAAACGTAGTGGTCAACAGGATTCCTCTGATTATTTATGATATCAATGGACTGAAGTTATATTATCAGTTCAACATGGAAAATGATGGCGAAAATGTAGGTTTTATACGAACCGCAGCAAGCAAAGTATTAGGATGTACTGTAACTATGGTGCAGGATCACCCGGACACCACAGACTATGAACTTGCAGAGAAAAATTCTAAAAATATTCTGGTTGCAAAATACGGAGTTGCAGCACTTTCCTCTCCAAAAGTTGTCAGTTACAGTTATCCAAAAATGGGCATAATGTTTGAAACCATAAATTCTGATGGAAAAATAACAAGAATCATTCTGGATGTCCATGACTATTCAATAATTCCTGAAAGAAAACCTGCATTTAAAGGCGATGCGGGGATGTGGTCTGTATATGATGATATAGAGTGTGATTCTATTCAAAACAGGCTTTCGAAATGGGATGAATATGTGAAAAACATTGAATTCTATGATGGCAAGAGCTCTCTCATCGATATTAGTGCCCGGAGCACTTTTAATTACAGAAAAATCTGGAATATTAACAATCTTGTAGCACAACCGAATCAGTTCTGGTGTTGTGTAGCCTCAGGAAAGATGATTGCTGAATGGTTTGGTTCCGGTCATACGCTTGACTATATTGCAGGTGAAATGGGTGCAGGGACATCTCAAGATCCCACTGGAGCAACAACACCTGGTGAACTTGATTATTATCAAGATTCTCCTACAGGTCTGAACAGAAATGTACAATACTATAATGCTGGTTTGGTTACATGGAATCGTGCATATGATCACATACAGACAAAGAGTGATCCATTGACCTCATCTGTACCAGCTCATGAGAGAGTATGTGCCGGATGGGGCCGGTACACATCAGGAGAGCAGTATTTGTATATCTTTGACCCCGGGCCCATAAATGTTGGAAGTACATATTGGGAAAATTGGAACAGTATTACCCACACTGAATATATATTAGTTGATTAATAAGTGACAATATCCATATTTGAATTAGCATACGTATCAATCGGTGATATAAATGAAAGAAAAACTACTATTTTTAATCCTTATTTTATTTTTTTTAACGGGAGTTATTCCCGGATGTGTTGAAAACAATGATCAGGTTATTGAAAAACCCCGGCCGGATAATCAGACCTTAAATCCAAGTGAATTAAACCCCCTTACACAAAAAGAGGCTGAGTTGCTCGATAAAATGCTGTGGGTTTCTGAGATCATATTTGATGCTGATATTTCAGATTCAATCATAAATGATACCGTTGACAAATATTTCGGAAAGAACATTCCCAGGAAGATAAGAGACAAACCACTTTATGTAAACTCCTATCTCAAATCAGATAAAGGGCTCTTTGAAGGATACAAAGCAGATTTACAGAATGAAAACCTCGTAGAAATCGCAAATCCGGTTTCACCCTGGGTATACACAATTGTTGAATCCGAAAAAGAGATTGACGGAGATATCATTCTGGCGACACATATCTCCAGCGGAAATATATCCGAAGAACTTAACAGGATTAGGAATTCTGGAATTCCCATTAAAAAAACAAAATCCGTTGTAATCAGCACATCATTTGCAACAGATAATTCAGATTCAAAAATGATCGCCGCAGTTGATGAATGCAACAGAGATAAAAATGTGCTTTTTGTAATTAAGATATATCTAAAGAGTTGATACTTTTTTTAATGATAAAGGAAATAACCATATGGAAGCTCATTATCTGATAACAGGACTTCTTTTTGTTGTTCTTAGCGCAGGATGTATTCAGTCTGTTTCTCACGATTCGTATGATCCAAGGGAAATTAGCCCGTCGCATACAACAGATGTCTTAACTGAATTTCCAGCAGATAATGCACCATCACTCAGGGATACTTTTTTTCTATTGGTTTAGCATGGAGGACAATCCTGCAAATTACACGAGTTTCTGCCCGCCGTTATATGTTCCCACGGACTATTCTCCCTATAGTCTCTTTATATATACTGTATGGAATGAGACTGAGCCCGATGACCATCGAACAACGGTTTGTGAGATACTGGCGTATGGCCTCAATATTACTCCACATGCATCGTGGACACCCGAAATGACGTTCCTCGAAGTTTCCTGGAGTCAGTACGGGTATAATCCATACGAAAAGAATGAGCTCCTTAGCTTAGCTCCGAAACCTGTTAATATCAATGATTCTACCGGATGGATCTATGAGATTGAACCGAATCGGCTGATCGTCTGGACCGCAGGAGATGCCACATATCAGATTTATGGATAACTTGATCGTGATGAATTACTCGGGGTAGCACGGTCAATATAGTATGTTGGGAGGGGGTCAGGTGTATGACGTGTAAACGATTGGGCCATAAAAATGTTAATAAAACGGTGTCAAGAGTCATATGCGTAGTATCAAAAAGGTGTTACACGGGGTTTACCTGAAACGACTTGGAATGGCTAACCCCTCGCATATCCAGAAGCAGGACTGCGATTGCTATAACAGGATTTGAAAACTTCGCTTTTTTGCTTCCGGAAACTTGAGAAATGGAGGGAAAATATGAAAATGAAAAAGGGCGCGCTGTTTTTGAGCCTGATGATGGTAGTGGTGCTTTCAGTGATGGTGATGGTACCGATGGTAAGTGCGGACGAAACAACCACAGACATGCAGGTACAGGAGAAAATTACCAACGAATGGCAGGAAAGCCATAAATTCAAAGTCACACAAACGACAATTTCAACCTACAAAGACGGAGTTTATGAAACGATTACTATATACTCTGGAAATGGACTTAAGGAAAAACTCGGGATTGAAAATTTCATAGTAGTGAGAAAAATCCCCCTGGAATCACAGGATGCTGAAAAATTTGGCATTATAGAATCTAATCCAAAAATTTCCAAGAAAGAATCCTATGAAGTATTCACGACTGCAACTGATCCTCCTCGCATATTAAGAAGCTATCCTCAATGGATCTATGAAAAAGATATCTGGGGAAATTATCACCAGTTAAATGAACCAACAAACATGATCTGGAAATACTCGACACTTACTGATGTAAGGAATGAGATCTGGATTGATCACGACTGGTACCATGTCATGGTTCCCTATGAGGACACCTATTATATTTATGATGGCGGATGGAGAGCTGATTATGGGCTCGCAGATGATCCATTCCGATTGAGTGGAGGATATCATATAAGGCTCTGGGAACTTTCGGATGGTGATGTTATCGGAGCAGCTCATCAGGATTCCTCATTTCCCCACCATGCAGTTGGTTTTGAAAACGCAGAAAACCTTATCGCAGGCTTTTTCCAGGATCCTGATGACAGCGCATGGAGAGTATATCCAAATTTGGAATACCTTGGAAACCAGGTATCCAGCCCATATAATAATGGATATGCAACAATGACGTATGTATAATTAATAAAATAAACATTATTTATGGAGAGGATGCTGTTTTGAATTTAGAAGTATTGACAGGTTTCGTTATGTCTTTTTTTACCGTTCTGTCCGCTGCATTTCTTTTTGCTTTTTTTCCGTTGATCGCTGTCTTATACGGCTGGTATACCCAGAACAGGATTGTTGCCGTACTTTTGGGAGCAATTCCTTTTCCATTACTTATGATTGCAAGTATTACTTTACAGGGTTTTAGCTTCGGTCAGGCAGAGGAGTTTGGCCTGATGGTCCTTTATTATTTTATTCTCGCAGGAATTGGCGGACTGGGGGGATATTTTGCATCTTTAGGTACAAGAAAACATCTGGCAGGTGCACTTGGGCTTACGGTAGTATGGCTGATTGTCATGTTTTTGGGAATCAACTAATGTTGGGTGAATCTATACCGAATTCCTAAAAATTCGGCCTTCTAAAATGTTGCAAAGCGAAAGATGATGTGCGTAGAAATGCAAACCGGCCGGATGAATGGTGGAAACGGGGAATCCTGCACCCTTCCTGTTTCCTCTCATGTTTTTATCTTTTTTAACCTCCTTTTTTGTTTAAAGGAGTCTCATAATGCTATCTGATTTTATTCTGCTCGCTGGTGGCTTTGCTCTGTTTTTTATTCTTATTATTCTCCTGCCTGCGGTATGCATAGGAATTATTTCTCTTCTGGTATATCGGGTTCTTGCAAAATTGCACCCTCCGAAAGAGAGATTTGCTTTGGTTGTGCCGGTTGTAGCGGGATTATTTTTCTGCTTAATGGCACCATTCGCGGGTCATTTTCATCTTTCACTTTTGACAGATGCCGTAATCATGGCAATGGGAGTGCTGACATCGTTTATGGCGGTCAGAAGATTGTTTCCCGACCGTTTTCTCTACAAAATTCTTTTTGCTGGTTCCGTTGTTGCCGTCTCGGGGCGTATCTTATATGGATTTGGAACGGCATTCGGGAACGGCGGTGCAGGATCACCTCTTTTTCAGTTGCTAACTCCCCTTTCCTCATCAGATGAAGGCTTTTTAATCATGAATTCGCTTGCTGGTTATCTGGAGATGGTGCTGATTTCGGCAGGTATATTCGGTGTGATATTCGTGGCCATGAGAATCGTCCGAATAATTGCGGACAGATATTGCCGGGAAGCGTAGACACGATGGCATCCATAAATACAATCAAAATCGGTTTTGTGGTACAATTGTTTACCCGTTGTATGACGTGTAGACGATTGGGCCAGAAATTACTAATAATGCGATATCAAAAGAGATGCATAGAGCATTGAAACGATGGTGCATGAGGTAACCCCGACCAATCAGGAATAACCAATACCGATGATTATAGGGTTCATGATTATCATATTTTTGACAGGCTCAGACGGTTTTAATAATGGGGGGAAAAAATGAACGAAAAAATTACACCGAATGTGGTTATCATACTGGCAGTCTCAGCATCACTCCTTGTTGGTGCCGGGTTGATGTTTGTGCTCATGCATGACGATACATCGGATGAACTCACTCTCTCGCCAAATATCTATGGCATTTCTTTATCAAAATTATGGGGCATTGTCACCGATGAGGCTGATTTTGACAATTCTACTGCAATCCTCAGTCAGTTCAGGATAATGACTGACACGGACGGAGTGCTCGAATCACTTATTCTTGATTTCCATGCGGATGAGGGGGGCGTGCATCAGGTGTATCATGTTGAAGTAAATCCTACTGGGGCAATTTCCTGGTATTCATCAACAATGAATAATGCACCGCCCAGGGGGACACATCCGCTCAATCTGCTTACAGAAATTGAGCAGATACCCTATCGGGAATTGATACGTGAAAATACGGGGATAGTCATGCAAGTTGATTCAGAGTGGGGAGACCTGGACTACGATGCCCGCTATGTAAGTCTTTTTGCTCTGGATAATGGTGTTCTGACACCTCTTAACAAAGTGGGATTCCATACGGATGAACCGTTTTATGACATTTCCATCTGTCATAGGATGGACAATGAACCGTTCACGCCATCGGGCAACATGTCATCAAAAGATTCTCCCTGTATCATTCTTTTCACCGTCTCTGGTCTTGAAAAGGCTTGCGTTGTGGAATATCTCTGATACCCTTTTTTCTGAATGGTTTTTCCCGGTGATTAATGGGGTCTTTGTTGATTCTGCACGGTGATGGATAGGTAAATACATTGGCTCTAAAAAATACCCCCACTCATTGACATTATGTAATAATGAAAAAATATAACTCAAAAAATATTCACGTAAACAATGCAGAAATAGGATCGCCGTTCAATACTTTGAACGAATCTACCCGAAATCATTCATTCTTTTTATCCTCTTCAATACATCCACAGAGCCCAGCCCTCGCTTATCTCCCATCCACCCCAATCCATTTCTGTGCACTGAAATCTCTATGCACAGGAGCAAATCTCCATGGAAAAACCAGAACAAAACGTTCTCAAAAACGCCCCGGAACAGCATGCTACGCTCGCCCGAGAGAAATGGAATAAAGAACAAGGAAAGATTCGGCCAATCGTGCCAACGAGAGAGGTGCAGACATGCAACCCACAGGACCGATAAAGGGCAGCCCCGCAAAAAGACCATGCGCCAACATTGGTTTTAGTGGAACTGCCGATAAAAGATCGGCGGCAACAAAGATAAATTCTGCGAACCCTGCAAGCACATCTATCGCTGCGGGTTCTGTGCCTCTCTATCTCATTCCTCAGACACTATCCGCAGAAATTCATGCCCACGGGGGGGATATCTCTGAGATCTCTGTTCGCCGGACTGGGCAGCACGTCTATGCAATCACGCTCACAAAGACTCCGAAAAAGACACAGAAACGGGGTGAGTGCGATGCAGAATGAACCCGGCACGCTGGCACTGGGAAGAGGAGGCACCCTCTTTCTTTCTATCGCAGAGGAGTCCTACCGGCTCACCCGGGACACCATCCACACGCTCCTGTTCTACGGGCAGAGTGTTCCCCTCTCCCGAACTGAGGAGACCGTCTGCCCGGGTGGCGCAGTTATGGTCACATCGGTCATCGACGGGCACATTGTTGTCCATGCCTCGGGTCGTGCGGTTCTTGTCGTAACACGGGCAGGCTACTTCGCCGTCCCGTTTGCAAGTTTTCAGCAGGTGGCACGCGGTGAGGCCATCTCTTGCCCCCTTTTTCCCGTGATGCCTGACGGCACGGTGGGTCTCGCATGACCGCAGATACGGATGAGATCCAGAAGGCTCTCTCTCACCTTTTTTTGGCAGGTAACGTTGTCGAACTCCGGGCCCTGGGGGACGGTGGGGTTCACAGCGGTTACTTCACCGACTTTGCAGCTCTTGCAGAGCGTGCAGCGGCGCTTGACACTTTTCATGAAGTTCACGGCGTGTATGTCACCTTAAACGAGGTGAACCAGGCCCTTCTTTCCCGCCGGGCGAACCGCGTCAAACAACGACTTTCAAAGACGGACTCCACCACCGCTGATGCAGACATCATTCGCCGCCGGTGGCTTCCCATCGACCTCGACCCGGTGCGGCCGAGCGGGGTATCATCCAATGATGAAGAACACACTGCCGCCCTCAACCGGGCCAAAGAGATCGCTCTTTGGCTCACAAAGAAAGGGTTCCCTGAACCTATTCTTGCAGACTCAGGGAACGGAGCACACCTTCTTTATCGCATTGATCTCACGAACGACGGCGAGAGCCTCCGGCTCATAAAAGACTGTCTCACGGTGCTCGATGCCTTCTTCTCAGACGAAGTTGTCCTTTGCGACACGGCAAACTTCAACGCAGGACGTATCTGGAAGCTCTACGGGACAACCGCCTGCAAGGGTGACAACACCCCGGAACGCCCCCATCGCACGGCCCGTATTCTTTCGGCCCCGGAAGAATCCGCAATCGTCCCGGAAGAGATGCTCGGGAAACTGGCCGATGGTATTCCCCGGTCTGCCCCCGCAGCAGATCAGGGCAGGCGCCGCGGATCGTTTGACCTTAAACGGTGGCTCGATACCCACAACATCGTCACACGAACCGAACGGCCATGGCAGGGGGGCACGCTCTTCTCCCTCGCTGAATGTCCGTTCTCCACCGCCCACACCGATGGAGCGTTTGCCATCCAGTTCATCAACGGAGCGGTCTTTGCGGGATGCCACCACAATTCCTGTGGCGGCGGGACGCAGCGGTGGCAGGAGCTTCGGGCCATGTATGAACCCGAACGGGCTCTGATGAGAGAAAAAAGTGAGAAGAAACCCCCCGAGCAGAATCCTTGCCCCCGTTCAGACAAACCGTCGAAGGGTTCTCCCACCCCTCTTTTTCTCTCAGACACCTCACCGGATCAAGAGGAAGACCACAAAAAAGCAATGGAGATCCTCGAACATGGGAGTCCCCTCGCCTTTCTCCTCGATGTCTTCCACCGCGACCATGTCGGCGACCGGGCGGTTGCCGAGTGTCTGATCATGTCAGTCGCCTCTCAATCGGTAGAAAACACTGCCGGACTCCACGTGGCCCTCTCGGGAAACTCCGGCAAGGGCAAGACACACGCATGTAATGCCATGGTTCGCCTCTTGCCGGAAGACTACCGGCTCAAGGGGACGGTCTCAGACAAGGCACTCTTCTACCACGAATCACTCAAACCGGGAACCGTGCTCCTCTTCGATGACTTTAGCTTATCAGACGACATGCAGGAACTCTTGAAGTCTGCCACCGCAAACTTCCGTGAACCCATCGAACACCGAACCCTGACCCGTGAACGGCAACTCAAGCTATGCACCATCCCGGAACGGTGTGTCTGGTGGCTTGCCAAGGTAGAGAGTATCGGCGATGATCAGGTCATGAACCGGATGCTCACTGTCTGGATTGATGACTCAACCGCTCAGGACCGGGCGGTGCTTGACCATCTAAAAAAGTCTGAAGCCGGTGTTCTTTTCTCCCCGACAGAAGACATGGATGTGCCCATCTGCCGGGCAATGTGGGAGATACTCAAAAGTGCGGTCAGGCAGGTAAAAATCCCATTCGCAGAGCGCATCTGTTTTTCTGCTATTCAGAACCGTCGCAACCCGGCGATGCTCTTTGATCTCATGAAATGCCACGCTCTGCTGTATTTCCTCCAGCGAAGAACAGACGAGGACGGGGCGATTATTGCGACCACTGAGGACTTTGCGTATGCCCGGTCCCTTTTTTGTGCCATCAACGGCGAAGGTGGCGGTCAGGAGACGAAACTGACCAAAAACGAAGCGGCCGCTCTTGCTTCTATTGCCAGGATGAATCTGGAGGTGTTTACTATCCAGACCCTCCAGGACACTCTTGGTCTTTCCTATTACCAGGCCTATCGCCTTTTGCACGGATACTCAGTAAACAAGATACGTTACCAGGGTATTCTCGACAAGTGTCCCGCGATCAGCCTCATCGATGCCACGGTCGCGGAGGCATTCTGTGGAATTGAGGGGAGGCAGCGAAAACACTACTTCTCCTTTGATCTTATGCACTACCGAAGATGGTCTGCACAGGCCGATGTCTGGCTTGATGAAAAGGAAAATAATGACCCGAACGACACCGGCAATGATGACGGTGACGGTGCGGATACGGGAGGGGATGTTTGCAACTTTGCAACAGCTTTGCGTACAAAAAAGGCTCATATTGCAAAGCTAAACAACGGGGATATTGGCCGTAATATTACGAATAAAGACACTAAAATAGATAGATGTACAGAAATTAATAGTACTTTGCGTACTTTGCAGGGATCATACAGCAATCTAAATATGGCACCCTGCGAGGGTGGTTGTGTATGTGATCCGTGCAACATTGCAAAGCTATCTCAGGATTCGGTAATTCAGAGGGCGATTGATCATTCGGACTCAAATTCGCTAATACAGCTTTGCAAACCTGATTGCAAAGCTATGCAAAGCTATGCAAACATGCAAACAACAACGGGAACCGGGGGCACTCCACCGTTACCCGGCATTCTCGATCACCGTGACTTTGAACGATCACCTGTTTCTCTGGGGCACTGCACGCTCTGTGGGAATGGGGCGGCGGTGTATCAATCCAAAGAGCAGCGGGCGAGTGTCTGTGAAGGGTGTTATGCCCGTCTGATTCGGGAGTGGAACCGGGCAAAAGGGGTGGGGTGAGAACGGAACGATAAAAATATATTTAACAGCCATCACCGGAAGAACATGCACCGGCAATCGTAATCCCGACGGAATCAGGTGTTTTTTTGGGGATTTCCCCTTATTCTGCTGATATGATATACGGGGATTACCATCGGCCATATTTTTTATGTGCCTGTTCGATTGTCATCACGTCATGGACTCGGATGAGATGTTCTTCCTTATCAATCGTATACAACACCGTGTAGCTTCTCCCGATATGAAGACGGTAAATATCCATGGTATCTGCAAGGTGGAGTTTCTCTTTGTCGCCATCAGTACCGGGCCAGGGATTCTCTTCAAGGCTTTTGATTGCATCAAAAATAAATCTCCGGGGCTTTTCCGGCAGTTCGTTGATGGCATCCATTGACTTTTTTTTGACGACAATCTGGAAATTCACAATTGAATCTCCGAGAGGGGTACAAAGTCATCTTCAAGGAGAGAACGGCTTACGTCTTCCACAAGGCGGCGTTTCTTGCGTAAATCAATCATCTCTGCGAGAAGATCATTATACGTCTGGCCTGCCTTTTTCATCTCAGCAAGCTCTTTCCAGACCTGTTCAGTGACGGGAATTCTTTTTGAAAGACTCATGGTATTATTGTAATGATTGTAAAAAGTTATAGTTTTGTAACTTTTGGTCGAAAGGACGTTGGTGCATCACTCAGATACCGTCAACGGGCACGTGTCTGTGAAGGGTGGTATGCCTGTCTGGTTCGGGAGTGGAATAAGAGTGAGGGGGTGATGTGAGGGGTCTGTATCCCCTTTCTATAATACATATTTCCATCCGTTCCCAAGCAGGCGTTCTTTTCGTATCTCATATTCCGGTAACATATGCCGGACGAGGGCCCAGAATTCTGCTGAATGTTCTCGGTGAATCAGATGACACAGTTCGTGTACCACCACATATTCAACTTGTGACATCGGTGCCATTGCGATACGGACATTGATATTGATCATGCCGTCCTTTGTGCAACTTCCCCAGCGTTTCAATTGATACTTGATATTAAGTGGAGGTGTCTCAATACCCAGTCTCTTGGCATTTTTGACAAGAATGGGCTTAATTTTATCTTCCGCATGAGAAAGATACCATTCCAAAAGGGCCTTGCGGACAAACTCTTTTTTATCGATACCGTCTATGCCCTTAGGAATAATTACCTCAAAAAATCCGCCGTTGAGTTTGACTCCGGGCTCTGGCCCATCACATGCGACTTTAAGACGGTACTGTCTTCCAAGATAGGGAAATGTCTCGCCGCTGACATACTCCTTTGTCATATCGATGAGGGAAAGGTGGTCAAACCATTGGATTTGTTCGTATATCCACGCTGCTTTTTTCCCTGCGATCTCCTGGATTTTTTGCTGAGGCGTGTCTTTAGGCACTCTGATCTCGACCGATTTATCCGGTGATACAGAGATGCCCGCCTGTTCCCTCTTGGCACTGTATTTCACTGAATATGAGATGTCGGTAGCTCCAAATTGGACTGTCCCGCTCTCTATCATCGGGGATATCTCCGTTCCGCAAGTTCCACAAGCCTTGAGGCGATATCCTCCAATTTTTCCTGAGGGTATTCCACAGAACGGAGTTCCCGCTTTATCTTTCGTCTCATTTGTCGTTTTACATCCTCCTTCTGGGACCAGTCAATGACGACATGTGATTTCAGAATTCCAACAATATTTGTTGCAATCTCTCTGTAATCGGTTTCTTCATCTATATCCGCCGTGATTAGCTCGTAAAAAGGGGCTACTTCAGGTTCCACGCCGATATCTTTGGCCCGTTGTTCCGGGTGGCGAGCATCTTCCAGCACTTCATTCAGTTGCCCGAGCCGCTCAGCACCACTAATACGTTCCTGATGGTAATCGTTAATAATTGTAGCCAGGCGGTCCGAAAGTGATTGATAGAAGACAGGGTCGTCATTCATATTCACATTTATTTCACGGGAAACTGCGTGTTCTATCATACTGGCCATAGCATCCTCGGATGGTTGCCGTGAAACTTCGTCCTCGAATTCCGGCGAGAAGATAGAGCGGGGTTCTATTAACTGCACAATTCCTTCGGCCCGAATGTGATTATCAATTAGATCTCTGACTTTTGCTCCGCAATCGGTTAATGGATCACGGTCTTCGCTGTAACGGTTTCGGGCTGCAATGCGTATTGCCGCTAAATATTCTAACTGGCCCTGAAAATCCAAAGCTCGGGGATTTGGAAGAAGCATGTCCATGTATTTTGAGAAACTACGAAACGCACGATCAAACCTGAGACGCATGTCTTCGGGTTCGAGATACTGTATGCATGCTTCTTTGTATTCTTCAGCATTAGATGAGCGAGGAACAGGACTGAATATATTTGTCGTTGCCCTGCAAGCCGCCTCAAGATAGGGCAGGACAATTGTAGAGAAATCGGTATGAATCAATCCTTCAATACCGTCTTCACTATACATCGCCAGTGCGGTGCGTAGTTCTTCACTGACCCCCCAGTAATCGATGACAAGACCATAGTCCTTTTTTGGATACTTACGGTTTACCCGGCCCATGGCCTGCAGGAGGTTGTGTTCTTTAAGGGGGGCATCGAGGTACATCACTTGTTCACGGGGTGCGTTAAACCCGGTGAGGAGTTTGTCACAGACGATGATGATCATCGGTTCTTCCTCGTCTTTGAACCGGCGAATTATCTCTTCCTCTTCAGTCTTTGAGCGGTGATAGGGGGTGAATTCTGCTTCATCATTGTGCATCTTGGAGATCAACACTTCGCATGATGGGCCTCCCAGTCGATCGATGGTCTCCTTATACCGTATGGCGCCACGGCGATTTGGTGCAACAATCTGTGCCTTAAATCCGTTCGGGAGGATCTGTTCTTCATAATGGTGAAGGAGGTCGAGACATATTGTCTCGATGCGGCTGGGTGCGATGGCAATGGCCTCTTTTGTGACATATTTTTTTAGGATTCGGTTTCTGTCATCCTCTGAATAATCCCGGAATACCCGGTTGAACAGATCGTTTACCGTCTGCGTTCCGACGGCAAGCTCTGCCATTCTCCCTTCGTAGTAAATGGGGACGGTGATCCCATCTCTCACAGACTGGTCATGGTCGTATTTATCCACGAGTCCACCGAATGTGGTGAAGGTATCCCTGTCCTTTTTGGTGATGGGGGTTCCGGTGAATCCAATGAAACAGGCGTTTGGCAAAGCCCTGCGCATGTTCGCGGCAAGGGTCTTGTACTGGCTGCGGTGGGCTTCGTCCACGAGAACAAAGACATTCTTTTCTTCCGTTAGCACAGGGTATTTTTCCGCTGCATCCTGGAATTTCTGAATGGTGGTCATGAGCATGCGGCCTGTGCCTTTGCTGAGGATATCTTTGAGGTCTCTGATGGTGCGTGCCTTAACAGGGTTCGGGAACCCGCAGTGTCGGAAGACGCCGTGTATCTGTTGATCCAAGTCGGTCCGGTCGGAGATGACGACAATGGTCGGGTTATTCAGGTCTTTTTCCCGGCGGAGTTTGACGGCGGTGTAGAGCATGGTATGGCTCTTTCCACTTCCCTGCCAGTGCCAGATAAACCCGCTTTCCGGTGTCTCACCGGCGCAGCGTTTCATGATCTTGTTAGTGGCGCGGAACTGCTGGTATTTTGCAATTTTTTTGACGACTTTTCCGGATTCTCGTTCGAAGACAATAAAATTTCTGATAATATCGAGGAAGTTCTCTTTCTTGAATACGCCAAAGAGCATCATATTCTGGAAATTTGGCGTGACATTATATTTTGACTGAAGGTCATTGGGCTCGAGGGGATAGGGGTCTTTCCACGGTGTCCAGTGGTCCCAGATAGTGTAATTCGTTCCTACTTTAGCATTGTCACCGGATGCGGTAACGAGAACCTGAGCTGTTCTAAACAGACGGGGGCATCCTTTGTTTTTAAACTGGCTTCCGTTCTCCTGATAACGGTTCATCTGAGTAATGCCCTCATTGAGGGGTTTTTCCAGGAGCGGACTTTTACATTCGATGACACCAAGCGGAAGTCCGTTGACAAAGAGGACGATGTCAGGAATGCATTCTGAATAATTCAAGATGGGATACTGCCTGATGAGCGTAAATTCGTTGTTGCTGATAGTCTCATAGTCAATGAGCTGCACGTCTCTGCCCTTCTGTCCCCAGCCGTCTCCAAGATCCTGCGTGACCGTGGTTCCCCTTTCAAGCATTGCATGAATTTGCTCGTTAGCTTCGAGGAGTGTGGTTGCATGGACATTCGTGATGTTACGGACGACGTGAGCGACATTCTCCTCTGAGATCCATGGGTTGAGATCGCGAATTTTCTGTTCGAGGAGGACGATGAGGATAGGTTCCCTCCGGGAGGGGCGGAGGGTATCGGCATCCTGGGCAGAGCATTCTTTCCATCCAAGATGGGTGGTGAGGACTGCGACTGCGGGGTCTTCGACATAAAGCAGTTCGTTCATGTTTCGGGTCATAATGAGGTTCCTCCAAGGGTGGTGTGGTCGCTTTTTTTGGGAAGGGGGGACGGTTTTTCCTTCTGGGGGAATGCCGCCTGCCCTATTTCTGGAAGATACGTGAGATGCGAATAGAAGCGTTCCATCTGGTCGAAGACCTGTTTGGTTACATCAAAGATTTCAGGTAGATTTGCAATGAGGGGAATCCCTTCCGTATAGAATTCACTGGGGTCGATATTCTCTTTTGTGGCATTGGGATACCGGGCCACCATTGCATGGGGAGCGGATAGCAGTGATAAATAAAAGAGAGGGAAGGCGGATGCTATTAGTGATGTCATTATGACACTTATACTTTCAATGAATCTGCCTATTGGAGGGAGCTGCTGCGCAATTTCGTCGATTTGATTATTTAGGTTACTCTTGTTTTTAGGGTTCATTGGCATGAAAAAGAGGATGATCTTTGCCGCAAGGGTTCCTTTAAGGACGTATCCATTGAACTCTTTCTCTCCTAAATAATGCTGACAGGACTGTTCCCAGTCGAAAAACCCCTGATTCATCTCATGCATGATGGTCAGAAGGTCAGTGACTTCATCATCCAAAAGACGGCATTTATTGTATTTGGCAGCGGTACGGAGTGCCTGGCTTTTGCGATCACTGAAACTATCTAATAATGTATCCATGTCCTTGCTGATGGGCGGAAGTGTAGGCTGTAGTTCTCTCTGGTGTTCGCATTCTTTCATAATATTCGTCAGGCCATCCGAAAATTTGATGATGAGACCAGTATAGACTTCCTGTGGTTTATGCTGAACTTTCTTTAGATCACCCAATTCAATGACTCCCATCTGTAGGGCAAGGGATTTGACTGCCTTCTCGACTGCCTGCTGAAAGAGGAGGACAGAGGGGCGGTACAGTTTTCTGTCATAGAGAACCATTGACGCTTCAAGGTCTTCCTGGGCGATTGCAAAGAATGAGGCGACTGCTTCCTCAGTTTTGGCGATTTCTTCTGCCCCTGTGGGGTGGGAAGCGGGTGTTTGGCTCATGGTGCCTCTCCTATGGAACCGGAAGACGGGGCTTCCTGTCTCATCTCCTCCGGCACACGGACACGGCCCGTGAGTAGTTCTTGCATGAGACCCCTCTTCTGCGCCTCAGTGCGATTGATTATGGCTTCATTGGTGGCGATGGCCTCTTCTAAACAGAATAAAATCTTCCCAATAAGGTTGGATTCACACAATGGGGGAATTGGGATATTAAGCTTTTCTAACGTTCTTTTGGAGAGTTCGTTAAACGTACTTCCACCACTATATCGATTTAATCTATTTTTCTGACTTAATAAGTAAAAATAGTAAAATAATGGGTCTGATTGAGATTTGGATGGTTTAAGGCCTTTGCACCCCTGATTGACAAATACATTCTCATTGTTTATAGCTACATGTCCTACTGGAGCACGGGTAGACAGTATTATTGAATTTTTAGGGATTATTTTCAGACCAGAATCTCGTATTGCTTCATCAGTTATTTTTCGCTCAGATTCGTTAATAAAAACCGCACTCTTTTTTGCACTGAGATCAGCAGGGGTAATCCAAATATTTGTACCACCATTCCAGTAATTCTTTTCAGCTGTAGAGGGAGTTGTGCCTGTTATTATGTGAAAATATGTAGAGATTTCTCCCACATCCCACTCCACCGGCACCCTGCCAATCGGTGAGTTATTAAACGCATGCGTCTCTTCACTCCGTATTATGCCTTCTTCATCAATGCCTTTTGTGAGAAGAACCTGCATGAGACTCCGCTTCAGCTCCTCGGTGTGGGCGATGATGGCTTCGGTGGTGGTGATGGCCTCGTCAACGATGGTGAGGATAGAGGCGATGGCTGTTTGTTCTGGAAGAGGGGGTATGGGAGTGGGATAGTGGGTGAAAATTCCTTTGAAACACGTTTTTGTCCAGCAGAGCCCGTAAAAAACCGTGTTGCCTCCACCCGAAATTCAGGGGATTTTGTTATCTGATAGATGAAATCACGGCTTGTCCTTTGAAGAGGCCGCAGAACATGGAATTCTGTGCTTCCAAAACCAATACCATTACAGAGGTTTTCCGCAATGGCCCCCTTTCCATTTTCCATGCAGGGGGTTATTTTTGCAAACAATATGTCCCCTTCAATAA
>Ga0265294_10004693_pt1 | contig 16970 bp, 15 predicted proteins | sample MunlanPumphouse3_FD_192504 | JGI IMG/M metagenome (GOLD analysis project Ga0265294, IMG submission 192504) | Groundwater microbial communities from a municipal landfill in Southern Ontario, Canada - Pumphouse #3 | ecosystem: Environmental > Aquatic > Deep subsurface > Groundwater | place...
ATTTTTTAAAGACAAAGATTTGACCGCGATGACCCTGAATGAGCTGGCAGAGCTTCGCGCAAAGCACATCGGAATGATTTTTCAAAGCTTTAATCTTATTCAAACCTGGACAGCACTTGAAAACGTCGAGGCAGTGCTTATGCATAGAGGCATAGATGCAGCTGAACGCAGAAAAAGAGCAACAGAAATTCTTGAAGAATTAGGTCTGGGCGAAAGGTTGGCGAATTTGCCCGCCGAGCTCAGCGTGGGGCAGCAGCAGAGAGTGGCGATCGCACGAACTATGGTGCACCGCCCGGATTTAATTTTGGCTGATGAGCCCACCGGAGATGTAGACGAAGAGACCGCCTCTGAGATAATGACTCTGCTTATGGAACGAGTCAAAAAAGATAAAATATCAATGATTGCCGCGTCGCACGGCGCGTTTAACAAAAAATACGCGGATCGTGAATTGATGCTTAAAGACGGTAAGATTTGCGATATAACAGAAACAATATGAAAGAAATATTCTCAAACACACTAACAGAGCTATTAAGAAGACCATTTAGAACATTAGTTAATGTTCTGGGCTATTTTTTGTGCTGCGCTTTTATAACAATTATTGTGCTGTTGTTGCGTTTTGATTTGCAGGCAAAAGACTCTGTGGTGAGGTATATGGGTGCTAAATTTTTAATTTATTCGCCTGTTCGAAAAGATGGGGCTCCTCAAATAAAAATAGCGAAAGACCCCGTGTCTGAGGGTTTCTTTACTGAACCCTCTGTTAATACTCATTTGATGCCTGTTTCTTTGGTGCAAAAAATCGCAGCTATAGATGAGGTTAAGGCTGTAACCCCATTTTTATTGTTTCGCATAAAACAAGGGCAAGACGGTCATATTTTTAGCCTCGGCGGAATCAAAGTGCAAGATAACTATGCGCTGAAGTCTACGATGGTGTCAGAAGGTGACATAGTCAAAGGGGCTTTTTTTAACCCGAATGATCGAAATGTGGTGGTAGTTGACAAATCTTACGCAGATTTATGGAACTTAAAGCCCGGTTCTGTGGTTAATGTGGCTGACGCGTTATACCCGGTTATAGGAGTTGTCAGCTCGCACGCCAGAACCGCCAGGGCAGATATTTATATGAACTGGGAAGACGCAAAAAAAGCCATAAATAAAAGATTGACGGTTCCGTTAGATGACGAAGCCAATATTTTTCTTGTGGCTTCGACCGGCGGAGAATTCAACGCAACTGCCATGAAAAAGGCACAGGAGTTGTTAGAGGGCAATTTGTCGGCAAATTCGGTAAATTGTTCGTTGCACGTTGTTGATTTTATGGGTTTAAGCAAAAACACTTTAAATTATGTGCTTTTGGCCGCCTGTATTTTAGTGTTTTTGTTTTCGGCAAATTCGCAGTGGTCTTTGGTCTCGGAAAAACGTCACGAAATAGCCATATTAAAAGCCATCGGCTGGAAAAACAATGTTATATTTGCTCAGATTGTGTTAGGCTCGGTTCTGCAGTCGGCCTCTGGCGGGGTGCCGGGAACAATCGCGGGTTTTGCGCTGTTTCCACTTTGTGCGGCAATGCTTGAAATTCCATTTAACGAGCAATATGAGTTTTTGAATTTACCGGTGCTGTTTGCATGGGTATTTGTCGGTATTGTTTTAATTGCTATATTTTCAGCTCTTGTCCCCGCTTTTAAAGCGGTTAAAACTTCTCCGGCCGATGTGCTGAGAAACTGAAGTTAAAAATGCTTGACAGTACCGCGAACTCTGCCATATATTGCTTGTATGGCTGAATTTAATGTGGAATTTTCAACAATTGGAAAAGTGGTAGTTGTTAGAACTCAGGGCTATCTTGATGACGCTGGAGGGAAAGTCTTTCGAGAGAAATGCACTGAATATATCAACAAAGGATGTATTTACTTCGTCTTTAATATGTCCGAAACACCGGTAATAAACAGTACCGGCTTGTCAATCCTTCTTGACTTGATGGTTCAAATTATCGATTATAATGAAGGGGAAGTTGCGATAACGGGGCTTTCTACACTCACCAAAACTGCTTTGCGCATGACCGGAGTGCTTACTTTGTGTGATTATTATGAAACCGAAGAAGAAGCGGTAGCGGCGGTAACTCCCTAATAAAGGCGCTTATTATGGCGGCAAAATATCGTGTTCTTTTCATATTGCTTTTGCTGACTTGCTTTTTGGAACAGGTTAGCGGTGCTGTCGACGTTGACGATTTAAAGCGGCGTTTGCAACAGCAACGAACAGGAAAATCTCGACCGGGCAGCGCAACAAAAATTCCCGAAAACTTATCGGGAATGGTTCGCGAGATCTCACCACAAAGCAGAATGATTGAGACCGGGCCACTAGAACTTTCTGAGGCCGATCAAAGATATGTGGCCGTTCATATGAAACTCGCAAACCGACATTTTGCGCGCAAAGATTACGAAAAGGCAAATAATGAGATAGATTTGGTGTTTACCCGCGATCCTTCGCATCCGGGTGCCAGATTTATGAGAGCCGTTATTTCTGCCCGTCTCAAAAAATACGACGTGGCTTGGTATAACGTGCTTTTTGCAAAAGAGAAGGACAGCGCGAACCAAAAAATAAACGATTTTATAGAAAAACTTAAAACAGTTGCAAAACAGCCTGATTCGCCTGTTTGGGTCAGGGGAATATACCGCTCGGTGCCAATTTCTGCTTGCGAGAAAATATCCGATATCATTGAAAGTCTTCTTAAAACACCTGTCAGCCAAAATATCACCGAAATATCATTTGGAGATTACACCGGGGGCGCAAAGGTTGCTACGACAATAAGATTTGTTTTCTCTTCACTGCCTGAAACACCTGATTTCGCGGCAGATTTTAAAAAAACCATAATTAATATTGCTAACGTAAATCTGACTCAAGAAAAAGTTGAAGGAAACTCCTTAAGCTATAATTTTGAAATTTCAGATCTGCCTTTAATAAACGCAAAAGCAGTGGCCGTTCAAGATTTGCGAGAGTTTGTTAAAGGTATAAACGAAGAAATCGATGTGGCAATAAGTGATTACGAAGAATACGAGCCTGTTAACGGCGTGATGCGCGTTAATTACAAAATTTCCGTAAGAAGCTTTTCTGTTTTGAACGATTTTTTAAGAGTAATTTCTCCATATGCCGAAAAATTTGTTTTTAAAAATCTAAAGCTTAGCTCTGTGGTTGGTTCTGCATCAATAATATGGAAAACAGAGCTTTCGGTTTATTACAAAATTAATTAATGTTTGAATTATTAAACAACACTCTTATTCTGTGTTCTGTTAAAAATAAAATTATGTTCAATAATTTGCGCTCCCGCGCCGGCTTCGGCAAAGCGATCGCATTTATTTTTGTTTTGCTTGCATGTGTTTGGGCAGTAGCAGACTTTTCTATCGAAATATCGGGCAAAATTTTGGCAATGCCGTTCGGTAACGATATCAATCTGCTGTTTTTCGCGCTCATAGTAATGTTTGTTCTGTTTATAACATTCATGGGAGATTTAACAACAGGCCATACTATCAATATGGGCCAAATGAGCTCTGACTTCGAATACCTTCAAACGCTGCCTGTTAAGCCTATAAATATTATTTTTTTAAAGCTTTACGAAAGGCTCATTAATGATTATTTCGGCTTATTGGTAATGCTCAGCGCGTTTGTCGGAATAGCTTGTCGCGACGGATATAACTTGACCGGAATTGCTCTCGCATTTTTTTTATATTTGGAATTCAGCTTGTTTTCAGGGCTCGCCATAAACCTCTTGTTGATTGTGTTAACGCGCTTTTTTAAAAAATCAACAATAAACAACATTTTTTCTGTAATAGGCTATCTAAGCGCATTTGTTATTTTAGTGCCTTTTTTATTGCTAGACGCTTATCCGAAACGATTTCTTGCTGAAGTTATTTATTTCTACGATAACGCTAAAACCCTTGTAGATGCATTGTTTGCGCCGCTTTTGTGGGTCGCGGATTGCTTGGTTAACAAAACTTTTTGCGTAAGCTTTTGGTATTTTTCACTGTTTTGGGCGGCGATAATGAGCATTGGCTGTTTTATTTATGCGGCCGCTTTAAAACACATTTGGTTCAGCTATTCTTATTCCTGTAAAAAATCTTCGAAAGCCTCCGGTTATAATTGTTTTTTTAACGGCATAATATGCAAAGAGTTCAACTTGCTCAAAAGTGATTTAAATTTGCTGGTTAACTCGCTTTTATTGCCTTTTACGGTTATTGCTTTCGAGATACATATGATGAAAACGGTGTTTTCGTTTACAACCGTCTATTCAGTGATGAGCCTAATTTTTGGCGCGATAATCTATTTTTGCATGTTTGGCCCCCTAAACTCCGTCGGATACGAAGGCAAGGCTATTGCAGTCATTGAAACTCTTCCAATTACAGCGGCCTCATTTATTAGGCAAAAGTTCTATTTTTGGCTTTGCATAGCGCAAATCTGCTTTATTCCCTCATCTGTACTTGCGCTGAAATATTTGGGTTTCGCCAATAAAGTTGTGTTGCAATCAACCCTCGTGACTGCTGTTTTTACAACTTGCTGTGTCTTTTTGTCCCTGTGCGTTTCGGCTGTTTATGCAAATTACGAAGCAAAAGTTATTTTTCAAAAATCAAGCTTCTTAGGCAAGATTGTAGCTCTTTTGATTATGTTGAGCGCTTCGCCGATCAAATATTTAAATCTGTTGAATGCCGTAAGCTTGATTGTTTTTCTTTTGCTGACGGCGCTAATGTGGTTTAAAGCCGTTCACAGACTTGAAAATCGTCTCGACGCAAACGAACTTTATAACGGCAAGGTGCGCCGCGCTGACCTAATTACGGTCTTTACAGCCTATTTTGCCGTTGTAATTGCTATATATCAATTCGCAGAAGCCCTTGTCCCGGGACTGGAAATGGGCCATTGGCCTTGGTCAATCGCATTGATCTGTGTCGGCCCTGTCGCTGCCGCCGTGGTGGGCCCAATAAACACCAAGCTTAATTAAATGTCGAAGTTATCTTTCATTCTATAACGATCCCGACTGTCAAAAATTCGCTTTTTCATCAGTTTTAAACTGGCTAATATGCCAAATCCTGTGCCGGCAGATATGAGAAATAAAATCAATATTTGATACTTAACGGCATCAGAAGCGTTGTTGCCTGCCAATATTTGCCCGGTCATCATGCCGGGTAAACTGACTAGCCCCGAAGCGGCCATAGAGTTAATAATAGGGATCATACCGGTTTTAAAGCTCTCTGTTAAAAAATCTTTGATTGATTCATCGGCAGTTTCTCCTAACGACAGTCTTTGCTCTATTATCGCCCGATTGTTTTTAATTAAATTTGAAAATGTGTTCATTCCCAAAGCTATCCCATTCATGGTGTTTCCTAATAACATGCCCAGTATCGGAATAGCGTATCTCGGGCTGTACCAAGGCTCGGCATTGAGGATGACGGCCAGAGTTAAGAGCAAAACTGAAAACGAAGATATAAACATAGAAAAGGTTCCGGTGGAATATCGGCGAATCCCTTTTTCTTTGAATTTTTGTCGGGACATAACTTCGTAACCCGCGGCTGATAACATTATTAGCCAAATGCCCGCAACAAAATAGAAGTTGTTGCCGGTAAAAACAAAGTTCAGTACAAGACCTACTAGCGACAACTGAATGGTGGCGCGTATTGAGGCAATAAAAAGCGGACGATGTATCTCAAGTTTGTTTTTAAAGCTGATTAAGCCGAGTAATATGATTAGTGAAAAAGCTATGAATAAATCGTAAGAACTCAAATATATTATGTTCATTGTGCTGTTTTAACGGTTCCGCCTAACGACATTTCAAGCTGAATGTCAGCCAGCCTTTGCGCTTGGCTTTTGTCATGACTGACCAATATAGCGCTAAAACTGTTGTTTCTGATATAATCGCACAAAAGGTTTTCGGCTGCCAAAGCGTTTTCCGGGTCAAGCCCCGAAGTGGGCTCGTCAAGCAACAATACTTGTGGCTTGTGTTGTAAGACTCTCAATATGGCCAATCTTTGTTTTTCTCCGGTAGATAGCTTATAAACTTCTGATTGCAATATTCGCTCATCTAAATTAAGAAACTCAAGATGCTTGGGGTCCGGCGCAATTTTAAAGTGCTCAATCACTGTATTATGCCACCACAATGATTCTGACGGAAGCCAAGTGACCTGCTTTCGCCACTCAGCAGCCGGAATTTCGTTCTTATCTCTTCCTTTGAGCGTTATAGCGCCATCAGATGGTTCTAAGTCGCATATTGCGCGAAGCAAAAGACTCTTTCCCGCTCCGGATGCACCCGACAAGCAAATGATTTGTTTTTCGTGCAAAACAATATCATAAGGCCCACGGTTCAAAAATCTTAAGTCATTTATTTGTAAAAGTGCTTTCATATTATGGGATTCTAAATCAATTCCGATTTCCTTGCGAATTAATATTATTTTTTTTCATTTGCTCTTGCTTTTAAACAAGACTTGTGTAATTTCTACTATAACTAGTTATATAACAAGGAAGTTCAAATGAGGCGAGTACTATTAAGTTTGTGCTTTTTATTTTTGTGCGTCGTAACCGCTCAAAGTTCTCAGTATTATAAAGATTTGCCCCGAGCACACTGGGCTTATGAAACCGTTGAAAGGCTATCCGAAAAAGGTTTTTTGTCGGGAACGGCTGACAAAAAATTTAACGGAGATACTCTTGTGACAAGATATGGAATGGCTCAAATAGTCGCTAACATATTATCGCGCACAGAATATATATCAAATGTTGAAAAACAGCCCCTAACGCAAGACGAGTTAATAGATATAGAAGAGCTTGCGGCTGAGTTTGCCGATGAACTAACGTTAATGTGCGTAAAATACGACGGTTTAAAGGCAGATTTGGCAGAAATTAAAGGTGATCTTTCGGCTGCGAAAAAAGATTTAAACAGAATTAAGCAGATCGCAGGAAACGATTTTAGAAAAGATAAGTTCTCTTTCGGCGGCGATTTTAGATTGAGGCACACCGACGCTGTTAAAACCGCTAATGCAGGCGATAATGTGCATACAAATGCCTATTTGAGACTTAAGTTTAATGCTCAAGTCGACGAAAATACAACAGCGCACGTGAGATGGACTGCTTATGATTATAACTACGGTTTGCCGGCAGGATCATTGGTAAGTGCAAACAGAGTTGACAACGCTTATCTTGAATTCAGAGAAGCGCTTAGAGGAAGAGGAACCCTTAGACTGGGAAGAAAATATACTTCCTGCGGACATTATATGGTTTTGCATGGTTATGCAGATGCCGTAACCTACGAAACAAATAACGGCGATACCGATATTGTGATGAATGCTATTTTCGACAGAGCAGAAAACAGAGATTTTTATCAGATTTGGAACCTGAATGTTTCAAAAGAATTTGATAAAAGCAGCGGGTATTTGGGTATATACACCAGAAGTCTTCCAAACACTTCCGTGGTGCCGATATACACTGACAGAGGCATGGATATCATCGAAGCCGGTTCACGCGGAACCATCTCAGAAAAAAAAGGCTTGTCATATGATATAGCTGTAGTTTACGCATCTAACGACAGAAAAAATGCAGGCAAAAAAGAAAATATTGCCGGTTACATGAAGCACGCCGCAATCAACTGGGCCGGCAATAATAATTTTGGTGCCAAAATTGCCTATACAGACGCAGACGATGAATTCGACGGAATTATTACCTTAGATAACGAAACAAGATATCTTGGCGGCCCCGAAACTCCCTTTGAAGACATTGCGTTTTTCTTAGGCGGAATGACCGGCGGAGTTGCCGGTGGAAACCAGAAATTCTACAATACCTCAGACTTGAAGTTTCAACTTGATTATGCTCCAAACACCGGTAAACATTATTTTAGAGTAGCCTTTGATAAAGTTAAAGAGCTGAAAGATAATGTTTCGAATGATTTTGCGGGCGTAAACGTTAATAATCTAAATGCGCTTGGCTACAATAAGCTTGAGATGGATATTTCAATATTTGAATACCGTTACAGCTTTACAGATAACACAAAACTTCGTTTTGGTTATACTATGGCTGATAAGGGCGATTGCCTTGATTCAACAAACTCAAAGGTATCAGATGAAAACTTGTTGTGGACAGAATTGATCAGCACTTTTTAATTAACTCTTAATAGTTCCGGAAAAATATATGGTAGCTTTGTATCACAAGGTTCAGCGCGTTGAAACTCTCCAAGAAATGGCCGAAAAAGAAACAAAGGCATTTAAAAAGAGAGCCGGTATTGATTGTTTGTGTCACTGTTCGGATTGTTGTCGCTATGAGCAAATTGAGGCTACTCCGCTTGAATTTATGCCATTAGCTTGGCATGCATATAAGTTGGATTTGCTTGAAGATTGGCTGGAGGCACTCGAAAAACACGATTCTCCCGCTTGCTTTTTTGCAAGATTTGAAAATGGACGTTGGGGTTGTAAAATATACCATTTAAGGGGGATGATTTGCCGACTTTTCGGCTTTTCAGGACTAACTGACAAGAATGGTAAGGTCAAGTTTGCCGTTTGCCATTCTTTGAAAGAAAAGTCCCCCAAAACGGTCGAAAAGGCTAAGGAATATGTGGAAAAAGGGGGCAAAATGCCTTTGTTATGTAATTTCTATCGCAGGTTAACTGCGATAGATTTTGTTTTAGCCAATCAATATTTACCCATAAATCAAGCAATAAAGAAAGCGTTAGAAATGGTTTATTTTCATTTTTGTTATAAAAGATGAATTAATAAATTAAATATATTTATTTTATTTTTATTTGTTTCATCTGAAACAGTGAGTGTACGGGCTCATCGAAAGTTTTTTCGATGAGCGGATTTATTTTGCAAAAACTATTGACATTATAGATATAAAAGTATAGACTGTGGTTGTTGGAAGACACAGATATTTGACAATTGAATCGGAACCGAGAGTTATTAACTTTAAAGCTTCTCGCTAAGCAGAAACCGGGCTGTTGTTTGAATGGGCGGTGGGGTTGTCCGGTGACGGGTGACAGCCATCCAAGAGAAACGATAATCTAAAACAACGCGGAATCGAATTTAAAGTTACGGCAGAAGGTAGGAACTCCAGAGTGGGACGGCCTCGTTGATTCGAGGAACAGCCGCATATGCAGAATAAACTCTAAGAGGGTAGAAACCCTGAAAGAGGAAGACCTATGGTTTTGGGCATTTGAGGTCGGATACCACAAAGGAACGAAAGTCAGGAGAGCTTGTGTAGACGGCGAAGGGATGAAACCTGACGGCGTAGATGCGCTCAATGTTCGGGACTAAAACTTCAAGGTCGGCTGAATTCCAAAATAGAAACTGGCTGAGTAATCGGCAAAGGGTTCGAGTGAGACAGATCGGGCAGAACGTAAGTTCGGCGGTCAGATGGCGGTAACCATCATCAATCTCGAGAAGAAAACTATACAGGAACAGTAACGGCGAAGGAGTATGCCTCACCGGAGACGGTGAGCGATCGAAGTTGGGTTAGGCTCTGAAGTCTGAAAATCCTAGAAGTGCTTGCGGGGTGGAATAAACCCGCGAACCATGCAGAACGCAAACATCCGCAAAGAGGTTGAGAAAACCTGGATACGGAGAGCGACGAGTTTGGAACCTCGTTTGTCACGTTCGGTGGCGATAGCGCTAAGAGGAAATAAACCAAAGGGAGGTTATTGGCTATACCCGGCCGATGTAGAGTTGTGTATTGGACCTTGAAGCCGAGCATAAGTCTGTAAGAGGATGGTGTATCATCTTAACAGTAGATACGGTGATTGTATGTTGACCTTGTGGGCGTTGAACGTCTGAAGGTTTTGCGTAACCAATGTGCGTAAAAGTGCAGTCATGTAAAGACTCTAAGAGACGTGTAACGGCAAGAAGGGGTAGTGGAAAGTTTAACGACATTCGACAGATCGCAAATTGAATGCCCCCAGAGTGGAAACCCGATTCAAAAAATACTGTGTTAACCAATAGCAGACCGCTCTTTGAGCGGTCTGCTCCATTTTAGGCGCTTATCAATCGGTTAGGCGCTTATTTTTTTTATCCGGCATTTTTTTTGTTGACTAAGTAGATAATTGTATTATATATCTATATATAAGTAAACAAAAAGGAGATATATTTATATGGGTAAGGCGATTGATATTTTAGCCAATGAATATGACGATATTAAAAATGGATATACGCAGACTGCAGATTCTTTTAAATGTCTGTTTTGTGACAAAGAATTTGAAAAAGGGCTTATCTACAGGCATGAAGATCAATATTATGAAGCCCGCCGTTATGTGCGGGTGCATATCGAGACGGTTCATGAATCAGTTTTTGAAGCTCTTGTAAAAATGGACAAAAAAATTACCGGTCTTTCTGAACATCAGTCTGAGTTGTTAAGATGCTTTTATAACAAACTGCAAGATCAGCAAATTCAGCAGAAGCTTGAAATCGGAAGCATTTCTACGGTTAGAAATCATAGGTTTGCAATGAAGGAAAAAGAAAAGCAGGCAAAGTTGTATTTAGCTCTTACGGCTTTAATAAGAGAAAACGAAAACGCGCCCGAAAAATTTATTCAGCCTCACGAAACCGCTACAATGATTGATGACAGATACAAAATCACCGAAGATGAAAATGCAAAAATATTGAAAAAGTATTTTCCCGAAGAATTGAATGGGCGTCTGTCAACATTTTATATAAAAGAAAAGTGTAAAATAGTTGTTCTGAGGCATATCTCCGAGAAGTTCGAGAAAAATAGGCAATATACAGAAAAAGAAGTTAACGAAATATTAAAAAATATTTTTGACGATTATCCTGTTTTGCGCAGATACTTGATTGAATACGGGTTTATGGATAGAAAAGATGATTGCAGCGCTTATTGGATGAAATAAGTTATTTGATTTCAAATTTCAGCAAACAGATCTTTTTGCCTTCGGCTAAGAACTTTTTCTCGTAAGTCGTTTTTATCGGCGGCAGTTGTTGAGAAATGTCAGAGTTGTAGTAATCATCTGTTTCAAACAAAATTTTGTATTTGTTTTCTGTAAGTGTTTCGATTGTGTAGTCGAATAATTCCTTTGAATCGGTTTTAAGGTATACCGCAGCATTTGATTTTAGAATGCTGCGGTATCTGTTCAAAAACATAGGTGAAGTGAGCCTGCGTCTGGCTTTATCGATGCTGGGATCAGGAAAAGTTATCCAAACTTCGCTTATTTCATTGTCAAAAATCAAGTCGACCAGTTCGATTTGGCTTCTGACAAAACAAGCGTTGCTTATGCTCTTGCGCAAAATTTCTTTGGCGCCATGATTGATTCTTGAGCCTTTTATGTCCATGCCGATAAAGTTTTTATCAGGAAATAGCAAGGCTTGTTCTGTAGTGTATTCCCCTTTTCCGCAGCCTAACTCAAGCACAATGGGATTATTGTTTTCAAAAAAATCTGCCCACCGGCCTCTCAATTCGTGCGGTGTTTCGAGTAGATCGGTGGCAACAGGCTCAAACAGATAATCGAAATGTTTGTTTTCTTCGAATCTGATAAGTTTTTTCTTTTTTCCCATTGTCAGCTTTTAAGAGTTTCGGTAAATCTTTGTAATGCTTTATCAAAGAAATGTTTTGGTAATCTTGCTTTTCTTGATTCTCTTAAGAGAGGCAAGAGTGACCTAAGGTCTCCTTGTTCTGCCAAAGCTTCGATAACATTTCGATAAACCATATCTTCGCTGTCGGCAATTATTGTGAGCAAGATTGGCGTTGCAGCCTTGTCTTTAATTCTTCCGAGTGCGAATACGGCAGAAGCCCTGACCCATCTGCTTTTATCTTTCGACATCTTTTCAAGGGCTTGAAACACTTCTTCGTTTCCGTTTTTCCATAGAGCAATTGCGGAATTGACTCTGACGCGGTCGTTTTTGTCGATAAGCATTCTTGAGCAGGCCTCGTCAAGGTTATCCCATTTTAGATGTGATAATGCTTCGATTGCGTTTGCTCTGACTCTTGCATCTTCGTGTGCAAGTTGTTTTGAAATAATTTCCGTATATTCTTGGTTAAGTGTTTTTCCAAGCGCCGATACGGCTGTTGCCATAACCCAAATGTCTGTATCTTGATTCTGAACCATTTTAATGAGCTCATTGTTCAGTTCAGGACTGTTTATGGTTGAAGCCGCTTCGATAGCATTTATTCTCAGCCATCTTTCGCGAGCAAACAGGCATTCTTTTATGGTTGTGATAACTTTTGAACCGCCAATTTTTCCGAGAATAAGAATCATTTGTTCTTTTACAACCAAAGGCATTCTGTCAAAGTCGATCAAAATTCTGTCGGCAATTTTTTCGCCCATCGCGGTAATCGCTTCTGAGGCTGCAATTTGCATTAACTCGTCTGATGATTGTAAAAGTTTGTAAATTTCGTCATAAAGCAAAACAGATTTTTCGGCTGCTGCTTTTTTAACCAGAGCAATCTTAAAATTAGAGTCTGATTCTTTTGGGAGCCAGGTTCTGAGAATCGATATTCTTTCGTCGGTTGCGAATAAAGATAGACCTTCGATTGCCATTTCCCTTATTTCTGCACTATTGTCTTCGAAAAACATTGAGAACATTTCGCGATCTTCGATTTGAGGGCGTTTCGAAAGGGCTTTTACAATAATGCCTCTGACTTCGGTGTTAGAAGATTTAGCGAGTCTTCTAACCTGCGCGTATGCGTGTTCGTCTTTTAATCTTGAAAGAGCCAGATTCGCGGCCAGAGAAACGTTCCAGTTCGTGCTTGATGAAAGCATTTTGAGAGAAGTGTGTTTTTCGGTTGAAGGGTAGCGTATAAAATAGTCGATGGTTGCAACTAGCAGCTCGGGATCGGCTGTTTGACCCATAACTTCGTTCATTAAAGACGCAACTCTGATGTCATTGTAATTCAGAAGAATATCAAGATAATTTTTTCGAACGGCTGAAGGAAGATCTGAGGTGCAAGAGCGTATGACTGCGTCAAGGGCATCGGTGAGGTCGAAGCTTTGAAGTGCTTTGAGGGCTGCGGTAGAGAGTTTGTTGTTTGTGTTGTTAAGAAAGTCAACTAAATGCTTTACCGAAGCGGGACTACCAATATGCCCCAAAACAGTGATTACCTGTTCGACTATTTCGTTGTCGGTCGATGCAAGTAGATCTGTGAGCACTTTCGCGTGTTCTTTTTCTCGCAGGATACCTAGGGCAGAAACAGAAAGCAATTTTTGTTCTTTATTGTTGCTTTTAAGCCCGTTTATCAAATCCTGTATGTAGTTCTTTTGGTTGTCCATCTATCATTACTCCTCGCGACGTATGTTTGCGCCAAGTTCTCTGATGCGCCCGACTAAATCTTCATAACCTCTGTCAATGTGAAACACTTGATTTATTTCTGTTGTGCCTTGAGCAACAAGACCCGCAAGAACCATTGCGGCGCCTGCTCTCAGGTCTGTTGCCGAAACCGGAGCTCCTTTTAGCGATTTGACGCCGTGTATAACGGCGCTTCGGTCGTGTATCGTAATATTAGCACCCATTCTTGCAAGTTCTGAAACATGCATAAATCTGTTTTCAAAAATAGTTTCAGTAATTGTTGAACTGCCTTCGGCCAAGCAAAGGGCAGCCATCAGTTGAGCTTGCATGTCGGTTGCAAAACCGGGATAAGGCAGGGTTTTTGCCTCTATTGCCTTTAGGGCTTTTGTGGCTTTGACCGTTAAAGAATTCTCAAATATAGATACTTCGGCGCCCATTTCGCGCAATTTGTTTATTAGCGCCATAATATGATTCGGTTCACAGTTTTCGATGCTTATGCTGCCTTTTGTCATGGCTCCCAGTATGGCAAATGTTCCTGCTTCAACTCTGTCGGGCATTATAGCGTAGGTTCCGCCGCCAAGTTTTTCTACTCCGTTTATGGTTATTGTGGGGCTGCCGGCACCTTCAATTTTTGCGCCCATTCTGTTAAGAAACTTAGCTAAATCGACGATTTCGGGCTCTTGGGCGCAGTTTTCCATGACGGTTTTGCCTTCCGCCAAAGAGGCTGCCATCATTAGGTTTTCTGTTGCCCCGACCGAGGGAAAATCAAGTATAATGCTGCTGCCAACAAGTTTGTCTGCCGTTGCTACGGCGCAACCGCCGTCAATGGAAACCTTGGCTCCGAGAGCTTCAAACCCCTTTAAGTGGATATTAACAGGCCTTACGCCAATAGCGCAGCCGCCGGGTAGCGGAACTCGCGCTTTTTTTAGACGGGCAAGCAAAGGACCCATAACAAAAAAACTGGCACGCATTGTTTTTACCAACTCGTAAGGAGCTTCTTCGGTTATTGTTCCCGATGGGTTGAATTTGTAGGTGTGGTTGCCGTCAAACTCAGATTGAACGCCGATAGCCTTTAATACATTCGCCATCGTAACAACGTCGTCAAGAGCAGGAACATTGGTTAACTTTACGGGGTCGGAGCTTAGTATGACGCCTGCCATAATAGGCAAAGCCGCATTTTTTGCGCCATTAACCTTAATAGAGCCGCTAAGGGGATGACCGCCTTCAATGATGATTTTGTCCATGACGTTAATCTATCTCAATTCTTTCATATGAAATTCCGCATTCATTAAGCATTTCTATTGACAATTCATCGGGATATTCGCCTAAAAACACAACCCGTTTTATTCCTGCGTTAATTATCATTTTAGCGCAGGTCACGCAGGGCTGGTGAGTTACATATATCTCTGAATTCTTTAATGAAACGCCAAACGCGGAAGCCTGCAAAATTGCATTTTGTTCGGCATGTAAACCGCGGCATAATTCTTGGCGCTGACCGGAAGGAATCTTTAGGGATTCTCTTAAACAGCCGTCTTTACGCTGAAAACAGTGCGTGATACCATTAGGGGCACCGTTATAGCCTGTGGCCAATATTCGGTTTTCTCTGATGATAACGGCTCCGACATGTCTTCTCATGCAGGTGGATCTTTGGGCAACAAGTTTTGCTATTCTTAAAAAATATGTGTCCCAGTCGGGGCGGTTAAACGGAGTCTCAAGAACTTCCACTTCTTTTTTTGCTTTTGTCATCTATAATTAAGCCCTTTTATTTTATTTCGATTTTTTCTATGCGATTCTGATGTCTGCCGCCTTCAAAATCTGTTGAGAAGAATTTGTCGGCAATATCCTCTGCTAATACTTCGCCTATTATGCGACCGCCTAATACCAAAATGTTTGCATTGTTATGTTTTCTTGAAAGGGTCGCTTCAAGTGAGTTGTGACATAAAGCAGCGCGAATTCCGGGATGTCGATTTGCTGCAATCGAAATACCTATGCCGGACCCGCAAGTTAAAATGCCTTTAGAGTCAGGGTCAGACAAAACTTTGGCGGCAACAGCATGTGCGTAGTCCGGGTAATCGCAAGAGTCGGTGACATGTGTACCTAAGTCTGTGACTTCATGACCTTTTTGGGTTAAATACTTTATAAGTGACTGTTTCAATGCTAAACCCGCATGGTCCGAACCGGCGTAAATCTTCATATACATTGCCTCCGCTATTTATATACTTATAATACAAGGTTTTATCGGCAATTATCAAGCATAATCAAACAAAAATATTTGCCATCGAGATAAGCGGTACTTAGACGATTTGGTAAATATATGATAGAATTATAGAAGATGAAGACTTGAGGCCTATAAAAAGGAGTGTCGCGATGAATAAGGGGGCTTTATTTTGTGTGTTGACCATATTATTGGGAACATTCTTGACAACGTCATTGAGTGCCGAAACTACTCCTTTTTCTGTTAGTACGGTATTGGTTACGGAATCAAGTGCGGATGTTTCAAAAACAACAATTGTTGATGCCGAAACGGTTGAACAAATTGAAGAACAAACAACGAAAAAAGATGGGTACCCCGTAAACGGAACAATAGTCGGCTGTTCATCACTAAGACTAAGATCCTGGCCTTGGGGCATGGTGGGGGGAAGCTACCCCTCAGGAACAAAGCTCACCGTTACCGGCGAATCCGGTGAATTTTATACAGTAATAGTAAACGGGGTTGAGGGCTACATGCACAGGAATTATATTAATACGCCTAAGTCTCCGGCTACCGGCGTAGCTCCCTACTACCCCGGAAACACCGCTTCAGGCGGCTATCTCCCGCAAAAAGAAGGAATCGCTTATTCCGATTTTGCCGCCGGGGAGACTACGGTGGTTTCATCTTCTGATTCTTCTTTTCCTTCTTCGTCATCAAAATCATCTTATGCCGATGCCGGTATTCCGGGCGCTTCAAACTTTGTGGAAAACGCGCCGGCTCCAAAATCTCAGGCTTCTTACGGTGGTTCTTCCGTAACCACAAATTCGCCCGCTTTCGAATCTTGGGTTTCGGATGCCTTGAACCGGTATTCTTCCGACTGGGGGTTCCCGCAAGATTTAATAAATAAATACGGTGAACGTGTTACCCCACGAGATTATATAATGTCTATTATTTTTATTGAAAGCAGCGGTATTCATCAAAACTCCGGCGGAAAAATCACTACAAGCAGTTGCGGGGCCCAGGGATTCATGCAGCTTATGCCCAAAACAGCTTCAGGGTTGGGTGTGGATGCGACAAATCCGCAGCAAAATGTTTTGGGCGGGGTAAAGTTTTTTAAAGAAATTTTTAACAGTAAAAACTTTAAAAACAAAACGGGAATTGATAAAATTGTTATGGGCGCTTGCGCTTACAACATGGGGCCGTATTCTTCAAAATTGGCAGGGAATTGGGGCGAATTCAAGGCAAGCGGCTCTTCGGTTCAAGGTTACGGTATTAAGCTTAAAATGTGCCTCGGGCTTGAGCTGACTTCCGATGAGAGGACGTATGTTGCCAACAGAATGGGCCAAAGAGACGTTGACGCTTATGCACAGAGTTGCTATGCAAACAGAAAGGGTTTGGGCAGATAAACATATATGAACAGAAAAATTATAGCAGTTTTTTTGCTGTTGCTACTTTTTGTCGGCGATACATTATTTGCTAAAGAAGGCGATAAAAACGTAACTGTCGAAGATATTTCCGTAAGTCGTTTGGGGCGCTTTTATATA
>Ga0265294_10004694_pt1 | contig 16969 bp, 10 predicted proteins | sample MunlanPumphouse3_FD_192504 | JGI IMG/M metagenome (GOLD analysis project Ga0265294, IMG submission 192504) | Groundwater microbial communities from a municipal landfill in Southern Ontario, Canada - Pumphouse #3 | ecosystem: Environmental > Aquatic > Deep subsurface > Groundwater | place...
AATGTTGAATATCAGCCGTGCCGGAGTCAGCTTGGCTGCACGAAGAGGCGAAGATATATATATGAATAATCCGGCGTTACATGACATTGCATCTAGTTTACAAACTTAACAACGTCCCGTTTATGTCTCCTCAACGTCCCGTTTATGTCTCCTCGAGGGAATGGATTAAAGATGATAAGGATGACAGTCTTGATATTTCCTGGTTTGGAACAGCTAACGAACTTCCCGACCCAACTGTCCTGGCGCAGGAGGCAATGGTTGAGCTGGAAGCAGCCATGACGGAGTTACGTGGGATTATGGCAGAGCTTGGTATGGTGGTAGAGGCATGAGCGACCTGTTTTCCGTAACCGGCGCTTATGCCGATATGCTCCGAAGCATAAAAGCTGCGGTCAGGGACTCGCGGTTACTGGTGCAACGTACTGTCAACCGCAACCTGATCGACCTTTACTGGACAATTGGCCATGAAATCGTTCAGCGGCAAGAAACAGAGGGATGGGGCAAGTCGGTCGTCGAGCGGTTGTCGTCCGATTTGTGCCGTGAGTTTCCGGGTACAAGTGGTTTTTCGGCGCGAAACCTTTGGGATATGCGTCGCTTGTATGAAGAATATGACGGTGAGCCAGAACTGCGACAGCTTGTCGCAGAAATCCCATGGGGTCAGAATCTGCTGATTCTTAACATGGTAAAGGATCTGGCAGCCCGCGCCTATTACCTGCGCATGACTGCCGAACAGGGCTGGAGCCGCAATATTCTGCTGAACCAGCTCAAAGGAAAAGCATACGAACGACATGCCCTGGCGGAAAAGCAACATAACTTTGCCGCAACGCTCCCGGAACATCTGGCCGGTCAGGCGGACGAGGCGATGAAGGACGTCTACCTGCTGGATTTTCTCGGTATCGGCAAGCCGGTGGTTGAGAGGGAGATGGAACGGCGCATGGTGAACAGGATCAAGGATGTGATCCTGGAACTGGGCTACGGATTTGCCTTTCTGGGGAATCAATACAGGGTAAACCTGGAGGGGAAAGATTACTTTATCGATCTGCTCTTTTACCACCGGCGTTTGAAAAGCCTCGTAGCTGTGGAGCTAAAAAGCGGTGTTTTTCTCCCAGAATACGCCGGTAAGATGAATTTCTACCTCAACCTGCTGGATGATCTCGTCCGCGAGCCGGACGAAAATCCATCAATCGGCATCATCCTATGTGCTGATCGCAACAGGGTGGAAGTTGAATACGCCCTGCGTGGTATCAATAAACCGGTAGGGGTGGCAGAATACACCCTGACCCATGATCTGCCCAAAGAGTTGGCCGGGAAGCTGCCCGATGCAAAGCAGATCGAAGCGGAGATTTTGCGGGAGCTGGGCGAGGAGGTGGAGGGGTGAGTCTTTCGCCAGACAACTGGGTAGAAACTACCTTTCGAGATGTCACAACCTACATTTCCCGAGGGAAGTCTCCAAAATATACGGATGTTAGTGCGCTTCCCGTTGTGAATCAGAAGGCTATTCGTTGGCATGGCATTCAGAAGGAATATCTGAAATTCATTCATCCTGATCAGATTGACCAATGGACACCAGAACGATTTATCCAAGAAGGCGACGTTCTTTGGAATAGCACGGGTACTGGAACTATTGGCCGCGCATGTCTTGTACAGAAAGCTCACCTGACTCCTTCGAAGGTTGTTGACAGCCATGTAACAATTATTCGACCAAATAAAGAACTTATTGACCCACGATACCTATTCGCGTGGATAAGAAGCCCTGAAATTCAAAGAGCGATTGCAGACCTTGCAACCGGCTCTACAAATCAAATTGAATTGCCACGCAGCATTATTGCGGAATTACGCTTACCACTCGCTCCTCTCAACGAACAAAAACGGATTGCCGACAAGCTTGATGCGCTGCTGGCGCGGGTAGACGCCTGTCGTGAGCGGCTGGATCGGGTGCCGCAGATTCTCAAACGCTTCCGTCAGTCGGTACTTTCCGCTGCTACCAATGGGACGTTAACAGAGGAGTGGCGGAAGTTAGAAGCTATTGTAGCCGAATGGATGGAGGTTGAGCTTGGTGATGTTGCAGAAGGCTTCTCATATGGATCTGCTGCCAAATCTGCAAGAGAAGGAAAAATACCGGTTCTGTGCATGGGCAACATTCAGGATGGGCAACTTGTTTGGAATAGCCTTGTCTTTACATCCGATCCGAGCGAAATCAAGAAGTATCGGTTGTGTGCCGGAGATGTCCTGTTTAACCGCACAAACAGCCCTGAATTGGTTGGCAAGACTGCGGTGTTTAAGGGTGAACGGGAAGCAATATACGCTGGTTACCTGATTCGAGTTCGTTGCGGGAACAAATTACATCCGGACTTTTTGAATTACTGTCTTAATAGTCCAGAAGGACGTGATTACTGCTGGCAAGTGAAGTCGGACGGTGTGAGCCAGTCAAATATCAATGCAAAGAAATTGGCGGCGTTTCCCATTAATCTTCCCTCTCATAACGAACAATGTGAAATCGTCCGCCGCGTTGAAACCCTCTTTGCCTTCGCCGACCGTCTTGAAGCCCGTTATATTGCGGGCCGCGAACGAATTGATCAACTGATTCCATCATTGCTTGACAAGGCTTTTAGCGGTGAACTCACTGCCGAGTGGCGCGAACAGAACCCCGACCTGATCAGCGATGAAAACTCCGCCAAGGCGCTGCTGGCTCGAATTAAATCAGAGAAGGCAGAGGAGGTTAGAGTAATAAAAACCAATCAAAAGTGCGTAAAAACAAAGGCAGGTAAAAATATGAAGCCCAAAATGATTATCCCCGTTGCCGTGGCGTTGAAGGCTGCTGGTACTCCACTTGCTGCTCAGGCGCTTCTAACTCAATCAGGTTATTCGTCTGATGCCACCACTGAAGACCTCGAACGTTTCTTCTTAGATATTCGAGATCAATTGAAACTTGGCTCTATTCTTCGTGAGCGTTCTGGTGATAATGATATTTTTACTCCAGTGAACTAAGGATTTAGGAATGAAGATTGAATATATGGAAGTACGATCACGCTTCAAGAATCTAAGTCAAGTCCGGGTTGTTTTTGATGAAGATAACCTGATGACGGTGATTGTAGGTCGCAACGGGTCGGGGAAATCCAATGTACTAGAGGCGTTGGTATCCATCTTCAGAAATCTTGACTTGGGTGAAGCGCCTCCTTTCTCCTACTTATTAAGATACCGGCTTGGTGAGGGCAATAATAGCCGTTGGATCACTGTAAATGCTGACCCTACTCGTGGCACCTTAGCAAAACAATATGAGATAGCGGTGGAAACGGAACTTAAAGATGGGATGTTTCAATTAAAGCAGTCAGTCCCTTTGTCAAAAGTCAAACGCAGCAAAGAAGGTTCGGCTTATTATCTTCCCAACTACCTTTTTGCATACTACTCAGGCCCTAGTGATCGCCTGGAGAACTATTTCAGGAAACATCGCACAGACTTCTATCGCAAACTTCTCAAAAATGAAATCGACCTTAAGGGCGAGATACGACCGCTATTCTATGCCAAACCCTTCCACAGCCAATTTGTATTGTTGGCTTTTTTCCTGAGCCAGCAAAACGACAAAGAGAAAACCTTCTTGCGTGAGCAACTTGGCATAGAAGACTTGGACTCTGTCCACTTTGTTATGCGTAAGCCAGAATGGGCTAAAAAGAAGGGCGAACTATTCTGGGGCGCATATGGTGTGGTGAGAGACTTCCTTGATACGCTCTACCCTTACGCACTGGCACCCGTCAAAGTAACACGCGAGGAAAAAACTAATCTGACAGGGAAAGGCCTTCCAAATGAGTTTTTCCACCTTTTTTTACCCGATGTAGAAACTCTGCGTGAATTTGCTCAAGGATTAACTCCTGACGTGTTTTTCAAAATGCTGGAAAGCACTTTGCTTTCGGAAATAATTTCGGAAGTCAGCGTTCGTGTTAAGGTTTCATCAAGTGACCAACCGTTAACCTTCCGAGAGCTTAGCGAAGGTGAACAACAATTATTGACGGTATTGGGTCTGCTCAAATTCACCGGTGGCAAAGATTCTTTGTTTTTGCTGGATGAACCAGACACACACCTTAATCCAGCCTGGGCTGCAAAATACCTTGAGTTCTTACGAGAGTTTGTACCCAATTGTAACACTAGCCATCTTTTGATGGTCACCCACCACCCGCTGGCAATTGCAGAATTGGAAAAAGGGCAAATTCAGGTCATGTCACGGGCGAATGATGGGCAGGTAAACGCGCACGAACCCGAAGAGAACCCAAAGGGCATGGGGATCAATCTGATACTCCGCAGTGATATGTTCGGCTTGAAAACTACACTGGATGATGAAACTAATCGGAAGCTGACACGACGGAACATGCTAGCAAGTATGGATAAGCTGAGTAGTCTGGAAGAATCTGAGATGAAACGGATAAATGGTGAATTGGATGAGCTTGGTTTTACGCTCAGCTCTGATGATCCTGACTATATGGATTACCTGCGGAACAAGTATCGACCAGAAGATGAGGCATCCCAATAATGCGATGGATTTGCAAAGATGATATTGAAGAACGCCTGACTCAGCAATGGCGTACTGAAGCCCAGGCCGCCCTAATCAGAGTAAATGAGGCGAAAACGGCTGAAGATAGAAAAGAAGTTTTAAAGAACGCGTCTTCTACAAAAGTCTGGCGGGACTTTTATGCCTTGTTGCCCGACAACTTAAAAAAGAAGTGTTGGTACTGTGAAGCGGAGGAAATTCGCTCGGATATGCCTGTTGATCACTTTCGACCGAAGCAAAAGGTAGAGGGCCAAGCGGCTCACGATGGCTATTGGTGGTTGGCATTTGATTGGGAAAATTACCGTTGTGCCTGTACTTTTTGCAATAGCCGAAGGAATAATCAGGAGACATCGGGGGGGAAACAGAGCCAGTTCCCTTTGATGATAGAAGATAATCGTGCCTATACTCCTTCAGATATCTTGAAAAATGAAATCCCTGCCTTTCTGGATCCCTTTGAACCTGATGACGAAAAATTATTGTGGTTTGATAATGATGGTATACCCGAACCAAGTCCACAATGTCCGGGCCACTTACAGTGTAAGGTCACAAATTCAAGTAATATTTTCCATTTACACGAAACAAAATTAGTTCGAAAAAGAAATAAGTTACGACTTTCCATAGATAAAGACGTAAAAGACCTGCGTGACGCTTTAGAATCAGGTGATCAAATTCGCAGCAAAGACTTGAAGGGTAAGCTTCGGAGGGTAGTAAGGGACTCGGAAATGTTGTCTCGTGCGGCAGTTGTCTACTTGAGACAGCATAGGGATTTGGATGAAGTAAAAGAAATACTACAACTTGACTAATAACAACAACTAGCGTCAGACCTATACAATTGACAATAAAAGTAAAACTGAAGTAGTAAAGCGAAGTCGCCAACCCAAAGACCGTACCAATTCTATAAAATCGCCGACCAGCCTCATGCCAGTTAACGCGGGGTACATAAATATGACACAAGCACTGGATAAACTGACGATAAAAGGGTTCAAATCGATTCGATCTTTAGAGAATTTCGAGCTTACAAACCTGAACGTCCTCATTGGTGGTAACGGTGCGGGGAAAAGTAACTTCATTGATTTTTTCCGTATGTTACGAGCCATGATGGAATTGCCATTGCCGGGACTCGCCAGCGCAAATTTGCAGGCATATACCGCTGATGGCGGTGGAAGCGATGATTTTCTTTTTAATGGCCCAAAGGTAACGGAACAGATTGAGGTAAACACAACATTCGGCCCGAACGGCTACCGCTTCAAGCTTGCGCCAACTACGGATGAAACATTCATCATCAATGACGAAGGTAGCTTCCACAAAACCTGGTGGGAAGACGGAGGAGGACACACAAGCCCTAAGTTGCTTAAAAATAAAGACTATAGGGGGGGGCGTGGTGAGCATATTTATAAGGCTATCTCTTCCTGGAAGATCTATCATTTTCATGACACCGGCAAAAATGCACCGATGCGGCGTTATGAATCTATTGACGACAATGCGTACTTGCGATTTGATGCGGCAAATATCGCTCCGTTCCTGCTTGATTTGAAGGAAAGTAACAGAAGTGCCAAAACAAATACTTATAACCAGATTGTGGATACTATTCGCTTGGTAACTCCGTTCTTCGATGATTTTATCCTGAAGCCAAACGATAATGAAAAGGTCCGTCTCCGCTGGCGGCAGAAGGGGTCTGACTATCCCCTCAAACCACAGCATCTGTCCGACGGCACGCTTAGATTCATCTGCTTGACGACGGCTTTGCTGCAACCCAATCCGCCATCAACCATAATTATCGATGAACCGGAACTGGGGCTGCATCCCTATGCTATCGAGATTTTAGCTGAATTGATTGTTGCGACAGCCAAGAAGACACAGCTTATCATCTCAACACAGTCTCCCTCGCTCGTTGATTATTTTGAGCCTGAAAATATTATTGTCGTAAACCGAAAGGAAGGGGCATCGGTCTTTAACCGTTTGAATAAAGATGATCTGTCTACCTGGCTTAATGATTATTCGCTGGGAGACCTCTGGCGAAAAAACATTGTCACCGGCGGGCCTGCTCATGAATAGTGTTCATAAGGAATAGCAGCAATCCGGAGACAATGCCCGCACTTTAACGATTGGCTGACAAGACTTGAGCAGCTTAAAAAACAATAAAATGCAAAAGGCTGGAACCTCACTCACCACCTCCATCAAACACTTCGCCTCCCTCAACCGCGCCCCCGGCCCAACCTGGACCGAGGTCACCAAGCGCAAGGCCCCGCACAGGAACACAATTATGAAGTCTGAAACCGATTTTCCCTGGTGGAGCTGAATGAGCTGTTCAACCTCTACTGGCGGCGGATCATTCCGCTAGGCCAGACCAGCAGCATCGCCTTCCCCTTCTCTCGACTCGACCGGGAACCGTTCTGAGTGCAGTCGGTCATCAACGAATGAATAGAGGAGATAGTGAAAAAGTGGATCTTCACCTGGAGAAGCAATCAATGAAAAGTGAAACCGACGGCAAAACAAAAGAATAAACAAATTCAAATTGAGACAACGATAAGGAATACAAATGCCAGACATTTATGATTTTACCGTACAGACCGCAAGTGGTGAAACAAAAACTCTTACCGAATATCGTGGGCAGGTAATGCTGATTGTAAACACAGCCAGTAAGTGTGGTTTCACGCCTCAGTATGCCGGGCTTGAGGCTTTGTTCAGGAAATATGCCTCCCAGGGATTTGTGGTACTCGGTTTTCCCTGCAACCAGTTTGGTGCGCAGGAGCCGGGTGAAATATCAGAGATTCAAACCTTCTGCTCGCTCACCTACGATGTGAGTTTCCCGTTGTTCGCCAAAATCGATGTTAATGGCAGCGATGCAGCGCCACTTTACAAGCGCCTTAAATCCGCGGCGCCAGGCGTACTTGGCAGTGAGGCAATCAAATGGAATTTCACCAAGTTCCTCATTGACCGTGAAGGCAGTGTGCTGGATCGTTACGCTCCAACTACCACACCAGAAAGCTTGGAAAGTGTCATCGAAGCTGTATTACGCAAGCCTGTTCGATCATGACGGGTACGTCAGACGGTTTTTCAGACTCTGGCAATACAGGCAGGGGAAGCGAAATAGGGATTTTTTTAAAAAACCTGTTGCGGGCGTTACGCTCCAGGAATTATCGACTATTTCTCGCCGGTCAGAGTGTTTCTCTTATTGGAACTTGGATGCAATCGGTGGCCATGAGTTGGTTGGTCTACCGTTTAACCGGTTCTGCCTTTCTGCTTGGCGCAGTGAGTTTTACTAGCCAGATTCCAACGTTTCTACTGTCTCCTGTAGCTGGAGTGTTGGCCGACAGATGGAATCGTCAGCGTCTCTTAATTGCGACACAGGCGCTTGCCATGCTACAGGCAGCGGTACTGGCTGCTGCTGTCCTTACCGGTGTTATCCAAGTCTGGCATATCATTGTGCTAAGCTTACTCCTGGGCGTTGTCAATGCCTTCGATATTCCGATACGACAGTCATTTATCGTTGAAATGGTTTCACAGCGAGAAGACCTGAGCAATGCAATCGCGTTGAACTCATCAATTGTACAAGCAGCCCGTCTCATTGGCCCTGCAATAGCAGGTCTTATCGTTGCCTCGGTTGGTGAGGGGGTCTGCTTCGTCCTGAACAGTGTCAGCTACTTGGCAGTATTGTTGGCACTTGTTGCAATAAAACTTAGTCCCGCTCCCCAAAGTGAAAAGCCACGACGGCACGTTCTGCATGAACTGCGTGAGGGTTTCAGCTACGCTTTTGGATTTGGGCCAATCCGGAGTATTTTGTTGCTAGTGGCCCTGGTAAGTCTGACGGGGATTCCCTACTCTGTTCTCATTCCGGTATTTGCGAAGGAAATCCTGCACGGTGGGGCCCACACCTTCGGTTTTCTTATGACTGCTGGCGGATGCGGCGCATTAGTCGCCACCATCTATCTTGCCTCACGTAAAAGCGTTCTCGGTCTTGGTAAACTCATTGTACTGGCTGGATTCTTGTTTGCTATCGGGGTAGCTTCTTTTGCTATTTCCACCAATATCAATCTCTCGTTTGCCTCTCTGGTTGTTGCAGGATTTGGCGCAATTACAATGATTGCCTCCAGCAATACTATTCTTCAGACAATCCTTGATGAGCAGATGCGGGGAAGAGTCATGAGTTTTTTCGCCGTTGCATTTCTTGGGATGGCCCCATTTGGCAGCTTCGGAGCCGGAACAATGGCAGGTATTATAGGTCCCCGTGAGACTCTACTGGCAGGAGCGGTCTGTTGTCTTGGCTCTACATTATTATTTGCCCGGCAACTCCCTAAAATCAGAGAAGCGGTTCGACCGATTTACGTAAAAATGGGGATTATCAAGGAAGTTGCTGAAGGTATGGAAACTGCTGCGGAGCAACCGATGATACAGGATAACCGGCAGTGATATGCCTATTCCGGCGCATTACCCACGGATATTACTTTAGCGCCCCGGTGCAGATTCGTTAGGTTTGGGTATAGAGCGATAGTTTCTATGTAAGGAATTTGCTAGATCAGTTTGTTATAAGTCCCTAATAGTGAAAAAAGAGAGTATTTGTGAGTTGCGTAATCTAATTGTAAATTGTAATAATGCAACGCTAATAGGAGTAGTTGTCTTGAATTATAAGTAAACTTTAAGAGAGGTTACAAATGGGAATGCATCTTCTGCGAATTATTAAGCTTGTTTTGCTATTGCCAGCACTATTGGTTTTTACAGCCTGCGGCGGCGGGGGCGGCGGAAGCGCACCCTATATATCGATAGATAATGAGAGCCTTTCCAGTGTGTTGAAGGTTGGTGATCAGGAACAGGGTTTCCCTGGTGTAACCTCGTTTATTGACACCAAGGTGGTATTTCAGGGCTCTGATATGTTTCTTGGCTTAACAATTGACTCCGCAGTTAAAGCTCTTATCACCAAAAACGTCAACAGCTTCCTGGAAACCTCACCTCCTGTCTTTGACAGTGGGCCTTCCCCTTCTTCTACCGGCGTTACAGTTGACGCCGCTCTTAAAAAAATCACAGTTGCGCTTTCTGAAATGGATGGCGCCCAAACGAATGCCAACATCATCATCTCCTGGAGTTTTACCGGCAACAGCGTTGTGCGTAGTTATACAAAGACTTATGTAGACGGAGAACTTAAAGGAACAACCTATTCGTCAACCTGGACCTACTCATACAGTTCGGTAACTGGTTTAACTACCGCACTTTTTATTGAGTCCATCAACGAAACCAAGCTGTTACCAAGCGGAAAGACGCTAACAAAGAAGGCTTCATATAATGGTACAGTGAAGTTTGTTCGAAGTACTGTTGACGGCTCTTTGGTCAGTCTTGCAAGCGCCGATTACAGTCAGCTGCACACCGAAACCAACAATGATACGGCGCTGACATGGACTCTGGACGGTAGCGTCAAAATGACCGGTACAACCTTAACTGGTGGTAAGCTCTCTTTTGATGGCGGGTTCTCGTTTGATATTCCCTCCTACAAGACTGTCACTGGTAAGGCCGTTTTGACCGATGGCGCCTATCTCAATAATGCTATTCTAAATTCAACAGCAGATATTATAGATCCAGACAATCTAACCCTGACATCACAGGCCGACTACTCCGATTATACTTCTACTACAAATAATGCGTCGGCTCTGAGAGGCGCCTGGGTAGGTACATTTACAGACAGTTGTGGTGTTAATCCTGGCAACATTGAACTAAGTATTACCGAAACAACGGCCACCTGGTTCGGTATGTCATCTGATCTGTCAAGGGTATATGGCACTCTGATTTCGATTGACGCCACAGGCTTGCACTTGAAAAACAATGCGCTGTCGTGGGGTAACAGCAGCAATGTTAACAATACAACAATAGATGGCATATGGTCATTCGACGGTTGTAGCGGCAACTTCAGCGTTACAAAACAATAAGTTAAGAAGATTAAAGAGGTGTGTCGGCAATGGCTCACCCTATCAACCAACGGGAGGTAGAGGATGTTTAAAAGTATGGTACCGGTAACACAGCAGGCTCATGGTAAGAAACTCATAAAAACTATTGAAAATTTTGAGTTTGCCAAAAATGTCAATATGGCTTCTGTAATGGTACATGAATTTTCTCGTGCAGCATCCATTTATCCAATCATTTTTATTGAGGATAAAACCAAAGATCAGTTCAAGCCGGTTGTGCTGCTTGGACTGGAAGAGGGCGAAAACCTTTTTGTTCAGGGTGATACCTGGCAGGCATCATATATTCCGGCGATTATCCGCCGCTATCCGTTTGCTCTTGCCAAGACCGCTGAAGAAGGGCGTTTTACCGTCTGCATTGATGAACAGAGCGATCTGGTAAACGAGAAGGAGGGCAATGCACTCTTTAACGAAGATGGCGAGCCGAGCGAATTGATGGATCGCGTCAAGCGCTACCTGGCGGAACTTCAGCAGATGGATGCATTCACGGAAGAATTCTGCTCGTACATAGCAGCAAAAAACATGTTCACCCCGCTTAACATGAAGGTGCGTATCGGTAACGAAATGAGAAACATCACCGGCGCGTATATCCTGAATGAAGAGCGTTTCAACTCGATGTCTGATGAGAAATTCCTGGAAATGCGCGAAAAGAAATACATCCCGGTTATTTATTCCCACCTCAGTTCCCTTTCACAAATTGAACGACTGCTTAATTTTAAAGATAAGAATCTGACCAAGGCTACCGAACTGGGCGATCAATTTGCAGAAAGCCACGAATAGCCAAAAGCAGATAAAGGCGAATAAGAGGTTTTCATTGCATAACCTGCTTATTTAATACTGTTTTAAGTTGTACCCATCTGGCCTTTTGGCCAGATGGGTTTAGTTGTTTTTGGTCAGATTAATGCCTGTAGCAGAGGAAAACGAGAGATATTGTCCGCTGAAAAGTTGAACAAAGCAGTTCATCTGAGGAGATCGATATGAGCAGAAAACAATCCTTAATCGCTCTTAAGCCTGGCAAAGTAAACAACAATTTTCGCAGAGCATCAAGAGGCAGTCTGTTTCGACTGGAAAGCCTTGAGCCTCGTGTGTTGTTATCAGCGGATCCATTGTTGGGGGGAACTCTTCAGGCTCTGTTGCTCAAAAATCTCCAGGACTCATCAACAGAGGAACTGCACCCTGTTATTCAGGAGATGCTCCAGGATACTTCAACCTATTGGCAAAAGGATGCTTCCATTGTCGCCAAGAGCGTCGTTGCTCCTGCCGGTCAAGTTATTGATGTTTCGAATATCTCCTCGCTTGATCCTCTGAATCCGGTCTACACGGTAGGCAGTGACACGATACTCAAAGGTAGTGGCGTAACTGACCTGAATCTTTTGAACGAAGGGGTTGTTTCACCCGGCCACTCGCCCGGTGTTCTGGACGTCGCCACGTATACCCAGGATGTCAGTGCAACTTTGGTAATGGAATTGGCTGGTTATGGTGTTGCAGGCGCATCAGATGGTTTTGACCAGGTGAATGTTACTGGATCCGCCAATTTTGCCGGAACGCTTAATGTGTCTTTGCTAGATGGTTTCAAGCCCAAAGCAGGCGATACATTCGACATCATAACCTTTGGCAGTTCAACCGGTATTTTCACCAATCTGACCGGAACTTACGGGTTCAATTCCGACTATTATTTTGAACTGGTGCAGACCGCTAATAAAATTCAATTAGTCACCAAGGAGATAATAGCAGGAGACAACTTCTCGTTTGTCAGTACTGATCTTGGCGGCCAAAACGATACGCTTGGCATGTTGATGAACATAGGCTATCTGACGGGCAACGCTCCTACTTCAGTCACGCTTACCGGCAACATCGATCTTGGCGGTTCTTTCAAGCTGGGCGGCTCGTTCACTTTTACCGAGCAACCTACAGCACATACTTACACCCTCAGTGATGCAACAACTGTCAGTACTACCAGCATAACTGTCAGCGGATCAGGCATAAGCGGTTTCTTTGGCGCAAATCCCGACAGCGTTGATAAGTTCGGCCTGTCGTTTACCGGCGTTGATTTCGGTTTGGCGCTGTTTGATCCGGTTGATCAACTTGATACACGCAGTTGGGTTATCGCCGAAGGTTCATTGACCGGGACATCTGTCACTAACTTGAGTGAAATAAACTTCAATAGCGGCAACATGTCATTTGCTCTCGATTATGGACTGGGGACCGGTAATACCACAGTCGTAAATCTCTCATCAGACACAATAACGGTTGGTACGCACATCCTCAACGACGATGGCTCTCTTGGCGAGCGTCTTGATCTGGCAGGGCAGGGGGTCTCTCTGACCTTGGCCTCTACCATAGCCGTCAGCGGTGATGTATGGTTCTCGGCGGATGCGACCAAATTTGCCATTGCCGGTGAACATGTTACGGCCAATATCAGCGCTGCCGGGGTGACCGCCGGTGTAACTGACGCCACATTTGGCCTGATCAGTAGTAAAACTGGCGGCGCCGTAATGGAAGCGTCTGGTGGTTTTGCGCTTAGTGGTGGTGATTTTGCCTCAATCAGCGCAGATCTTGCCACGGTAAAATATAATTCGACCGGTGTTGCCTATATCGACGGCTTTACTGTTGGCAGCGGCGCACACACCTACACATCAGGGGTATTTGCCACTAGCGCCAATATTTCCGAAGTCAGTGTTGTCAACTTGAATGCAACCGTAGGTGGCATATTTACCATTAGCGGTGATTACGGATTTAAGAAAAGCGCCACTGAACTCGATGTAATCTCCGCTAATGCAACTGTCGCGATAACCGCCGGTACCTACAGCGTGGGCGTGACCAATGCCTCATTTGGTCTGGTTGTGTCAGCAAGCGGTACAGCGTTGGAATCCAAAGGTGGCGTTTACGCCCAGCTTGGCAGTGACATTCAGCTCTCTGCAACCGCCTCATCAATACTCTGGACTAACGATAAAGATGTCCTTACCGGAGCAAACCAAACAATCACAACGGGCGCCTTATCCTACGCATTCAGCGATGAACTTGTTGATTCAACCGGTATCCAGGAGGCACGTGTCAGTGGCGCCGCACTCAAAGTTGGTGATTTTTTCAACGCCAGCGGTGATTTTGCCTTTCACAAATCGAGTGATGTCGTACTGACAAAAACTGGTGCAGTCACCGTCCTCGCAGATGTTTTGACACTTGGCGCAACCGGCCTGAATGTTTTTGCCGGAGTCAATGGCGGCAGTGCCGATGAAATGGGCCTTACGCTTAGCGGCGCCAGTTTTGCGTTGGCAATGATCAGTGACAAGAATGATTCGACCAAGCGTTGGACGTCGCTTAAAGCGACAGCTGCGGGGATCTCAGCGAAAGGAATAAGTGATGTCACCTTGAGTGGCAGCGATATTGCCCTTGCGCTTAATCTTAAGGCCAATGATGGAACCACTCTCGACTTTACAGGAACTTCGTTGCAGGTGGCAACCGGTGTCGCTTCACACGTCACACTTGATTTCAAGGATGAACTGATTCAGGTCAGTGGCTTGCTTGATCTGGTAGTTGCCAACTATTTTAACGTTAATGGTTCGTTTGCTTTCAAAAAGTCGCACGACACAGTCACGCTTAATAACGGAGAACAGGTTGATGTAAATCTGTTGACTCTTGGCGGTTCAGGTATAAGCGCCTTTGCCGGGTTAAACGCCGATACTGCAAGCGCCTTGGGGCTCTCTCTGTCAGGTGTGAATTTCGGTCTGGCCATGGCTAGCGACAACTACGAACCCGCGCGGAAATGGACATCACTGAAAGCCGATGCCACCAGTATTGCTTTTGTCGGTGTGGACGGAGTTGCTGTCTCGTCAGATAATCTGGCTGTCGGCATCAACATGGAAAATGCATCAGACCACACAGTTATCGATTATCGCGCTGATGATCTATCGGTACAGACCGCTACCAACAGCAGTATCACATTAGATTTTGATGGCAATAACGGCCAGATAATCCGCGCCGTCGGCGATTTAAACCTCAATCTGTTTAACTTCTTCAGCACCAATGGCTCCTTTGCTTTCGAGAAAAAAACGGATTCCTTAAAGGTTAAAGCAACTGAAGTGAATGGTGGGTTGGTTACAGACGTTGCCGTGGATGTGCTGACGCTTGGCGGATCTGGTATTAACGCTTTTGCCGGTATGAATGGCGGATCGGCTGACGCTCTTGGTTTAAACCTGACCGGGACAGATTTCGCTCTGCTGTTTGCTTCGGATAAGTTGGACAAGACTCGTTCATGGACTTCCCTCAAAGCCAGCGCTGAAAGCGTTGGCTTCACCGGAATAGAAGGGATAACCGTTGCCGGTAGTGACTTGAGTGTCCAGATAAACAGGGCTGCGACGAAAGATTCATCGCTTCTTGATTTTGTCAGTTTGACCGGCGCCAAATATGACGTAATGGTTGGCCCGGCCCAGACAATATCATTTGATTTTGCCGCTGCCAGTGGGGCACTCACTAAAGCAAGCGGCACACTTGATCTGAACCTGTTCAATTTTTTCAGCGTAAACGGTTCGTTTGCATTTGAGAAATCGATTAAAACAGTCACCTTGAGCGATGCGACCACAGTTGAAACCGATATGCTGACAATTGGCGCAAGCGGTGTCAGCGCCTTTGCCGGTCTGAACAGCGGCAGTAGTGATGCCATGGGTTTGAATCTTGGTGGTGTTGATTTTGCCCTTGCGCTGTTTGCAGCCAGAACCGATGCAACCCGGAAATGGTCAACACTGAAAGCAGGCGCTACTAGCGTTGCCTTTACCGGCGTGGAAGGTCTTGTTGTCGAAGCGAACAGTCTGGATGTTGCTATCAACAAAGCCAGCACAGACGGTAAACTGATCAATTATGCCGCTCAGAATGTAGATGTAAGTGTTGGCACAAACAAGACCATAACCCTTGATCTTGACGGTTCCAAAGGCGAATTACTGGAAGCGTCCGGGAACCTGAACATAAACATCTTCAACTTCTTCAGCGTAAGTGGCGGCTTTGCCTTTAGAAAGAGCACGGACACCATCACCTTAAACGACGGCGACGCCAGCGCCAACAAACCTGCCAGCCAGGTAGACGTAGACCTTTTAACCATCGGCGGCAGCGGCGTCTCCGCCTTTGCCGGATTAAACGGCGGCACTACGGACGCCCTTGGATTAAGCCTCACCGACACCGACTTTGCGCTGATCCTTGCCACGGACAAACTGGACACCCTGCGTAAATGGACCACCTTAAAAGCTGAAAGCGCCAGCGTCGGCTTTGTCGGCCTTGACGGCCTCACCCTGAGCGCCGACGCCCTCAGCGTCGAAATCAACCAAGGCTACACCGACACAAATGGCGACACCACCGTAATCGACTACAAAGCTCAAAGCCTGGAAGTAAAAACCGGCCCAAGCAGCGCCATGACCGTAGACATAGACGGCGGGGAAGGCGAACTGATCCGCGCCTCCGGCAACCTGAACATCAACCTCTTCAACTTCTTCAGCGTAGATGGCGCCTTTGCCTTTGAAAAGAAGACCACCACCCTCAAAGTAACCGACACCAAAGAGACCGCAGCAACAGAAGACGACGTAACCACCGACGTCACCGTAGACCTCCTCACCATAGGCGGCGCAGGCATCAACGCCTTTGCCGGCATGAACGGCGGCAGCGCCGACGAACTCGGCCTCAAACTAAGCGACACCTCCTTTGCCCTGGTACTTGCCAGCGAACAAAAAACAACCATCGGCGTCCCGAAACGCAACTGGACCAGCCTGAAAGCCAGCTCTGAACAAATAGCCTTTATCGGCATAGACGGCCTCACCATATCCGGCACAGGGCTCGACGTAGAAATCAACCGCAAATCAACAGACGGCACGCTCCTGGACTACACAACCGACAAACTGGACGTAAAGACCGGCCCCGGCCAAACCATCACCCTTGACATGCTTGCCGGCGACGGCGAACTCACCCGCGCCAGCGGCGCCCTTGACATCAACCTCTTTGGCTTCTTCAGCGTCAAAGGGGAATTCGGCTTTGAGAAGAAAGTACAAGCGGTAAAACTCACCACCGGCGAAACCATCAACACCGACTACATGGGAATAGGCGCCAGCAACGTCAGTGCCTTTGCCGGCATAAACGGCGGCAGCCCTGACCAACTGGGCCTGGCCCTTGGTCAGGTAGACTTTGCCCTGGCTCTTATGACCGACAAAACCGACAAAACCCGTAAATTCACCACCCTGAAAGCCACTGCCGGCAGCGTAAGCTTCACCGGCATCGACGGACTGGTAGTTGAAGCCGACACCCTCAACGTCGCCATCAACAAAGGCTACGTCACCGCCGCCCAAGCGGCAAAAACCATCAAAATCAACACAACAATGTCGCTTAGCCTCGACGCCGCCATGACCGGCAGCATGAAATTCAGCTACACCGGCAGCGCCGACACCAACGTCACCATAACCGGCACGGAAACCGACACCGAACTAGGCGCAAAGATCCGAACCGCCCT